>JAESFZ010000084.1_pt1 | contig 262470 bp, 262 predicted proteins | sample 9269561 | NCBI WGS metagenome assembly JAESFZ01 (sample SAMN14515552, study PRJNA621657) | algae metagenome | isolation source: Tildeniella nuda ZEHNDER 1965/U140 and co-occurring heterotrophs from wet... | place: Switzerland: Stansstaad, Zurih | collected 1965-01-01 | reverse complement strand
GCGATCAGGCGCGCGGCAGCAGCTTTGCGATGTCGCTGCTCGACAGCCGCGGCATCGCCCCCGCGATGTCGCCGTCGCGCAGGCGGGACGCCGCCTCGACGAGACCGTCGAGCGCGCGGCGCTGCAGCGCGCCGCCGAGGCTGACGCGCCTGACGCCGGCGTCAGCGAGCACCGCCAGCGGCACCGCGCCGGTGGCAGGGCCGACGACGACGTTGACCGGCTTGGGCGATACCGCCTTCACCACGGCGCGGATCGCGTCGAGATCGGGCAGCCCCGGCGCGAACAGCACGTCGGCGCCGGCGTCGGCGAACGCCACCAGCCGCCGGATGGTGTCGTCGAGATCCGGATGGCCGCCCAGATAATTGTCGGTGCGGCCGGTGAGCAGGATCCGGCCCCTCGCCGCGCCGGCCGCGGCGCGGATCCGCGCCACCGCGGCGTCGAAGCCGTGCAGCGGGTTGGCCGGATCGGCGGTGGTGTCCTCGATGCCGAGCCCGGCGAGGCCGCGCGCGATCGCCGCCTCGACGGTCGCGACGCAATCCTCGGGCGACGGCCCGAAGCCATCCTCGAGGTCGCCGTTGACCGGCAGGTCGGTGAGGTCGCCGAGCAGCGCGGCATTGTCGATCGCCTCGTCGCGGCTGACGGCGTGCGTTCCGTCCTGCCGCCCCAGCGAAAAGGCGATCGCGATCGACGTCGAGCCCAGCGCCTCGAAGCCGGCGCGCTTGAGCAGCACCGCCGAGGCGCCGTCCCAGGCGTTGGGCATGATGAAGGCACCGGGGCGCGCATGCAGCGCCTTGAACCGCTCGTACCGCTCCGCCTGGCTCATCGCTCGCCCTCCCCGGTCAGGCCGCCTTTGCCGGCGGCGCATAGCTGACGACCTCGTACTCGATGCCGTCGGGGTCGAGGAAATAGAAACGCCGTCCCGGTTCATAGTCGCCGTGCGAGAACGGCGTGTGGCCGGCGGCGACGACGCGCGCCTCGACCGCGTCGAGGTCGTCGACCTCGACGCCGATATGGTTGAGCGGCCGGCCCTGCAGGAAGTCGTCGTCGCCGTAGCTGACGCCGGATCCGGTATAGAGCGCGACATAGTCCTCCGCCGACCCGACGTGGATCGTGCGCCCGCCGTCGCGCGCCGGCCCCTGCCAGCGGACCTGCCAGCCGAACAGATGCTGCATCAGCCGCGCGGCGCGCTCGGGGTCGCGGACGGTGAGGTTGACATGCTCGATACGCGCAAGCGCCATGTGATTTCTCCTCTCGGTCGGGGGCACCGACGCACCCGCTTGCCGAGTCGTACGACCTCAAGCTAAGTTGAGGTCAAGCTTGATCTGGGGAGAGATGCGTGAACGGATCGTCGTTGCTGACGATCGGCGAGCTCGGCCGGCGAACCGGCCTGTCGGTCTCGGCGATCCGCTTCTACGAGGCGCGCGGGCTGGTGAGCGCGATCCGCACCTCGGGAAACCAGCGCCGCTTCCTGCGGTCGGACATCCGCCGGCTGTCGTTCGCGCTGATCGCGCAGCGGCTCGGGCTGACGCTCGGCGAGATCGAGACCGAACTGGCGACGCTGCCGCACGGCCGCGCGCCGACGCAGGCCGACTGGACGGCGATCAGCGAACGGCTGCGCGCCGGGCTCGACGCGAAGATCGCGACGCTCGAGCGCACCCGCGACCTGCTCGACGGCTGCATCGGCTGCGGCTGCCTGTCGCTCGACCGCTGCGCGCTCTACAATCCGGACGACCGCGCGGCGCGCGGCGGCGCCGGGCCGCGCTTCCTGCTCGGCCAGCGCGCCGCCGACTTCGGGCCGGTGCCGCCGGGCTAGCGTTCGCGGTGCGACGGCGCGGCGCGGGCGCGCTCGAACCACCAGAGCGCCGCGCTCGCCGCGATCCAGGCGAGGAACCAGGGCCAGGACGAACCGGGACGCGTGCGGGTCGCGGCATCGCTGGCGGCGGCCGCGGCGCTGGCGAGCCGCGTCGTCGCGTGGCGGGCTTCGGCGGCGCGAACGCCGGGCAGCGCGTCGCCGGGGACGACATGGAAGAGCCATGCCGCGCCGCCGGCCGGCTGCAGCTGATGCCAGCCCGCGCGTTCCGGCCAGAAGGCGGCACATCCCGAAAGCCGGTCGGCGAGCAGCCGCAGCGTCGCCCCTGCCGGGGCGTGAAGATCGACGTCGCCGTCGAGGCCGCAGATGAGCGCGCGCTCGCCGGCGCGCCCGACGCCGTCGAGCCGCGGCAGCGCCGTCGGACGTCCGCGCGCGAGCGCCGCGAAGGCGCTGCTCCACAGCTCGGCGTAGCGGGCGTCGGTCCCGCCGAGCGCCAGCGTATAGCTGTCGATCAGCGGCCAGATCGCGACGCGCCCCCTGGCCTCCTGCCGCCACTGCGCCAGCGGCACACCGGCGGAATCGCGGAGCAGCGGCAGCATATCGCCGCCCGAGACGCGGACGTTGCGCCGCGTCAGCGGCGCTTCCCTGGCGGCGAGCCGCACCGCCGTTACCTCGCTGCCGCCGGTCACGGTGAAGCCGAGCGCCTGCCATTGCCGGCGGGTCGCGTCGGGCAGCGGCGCGGTGACGCGCAGGACGAGGCCCAGCCCGCCGCGAACCGCGCCGACCAGCGCCGCGCGCTCGCCGGCGCCCAGCGCCGCCCAGCTGCGATCGTCCAGGATCGCGAGATCGAAGCGCGCCAGCGTCGACGCGGTGATCGGCAGCGGCGCATCGCCGATCGCCATGCCGCCGCCGGTCGGATATTGCGCGTGCAGTGCCAGCCCGGCGTCGGCGGCCCAGCGGCGCAGGAACTTGGGCTCGGGCCCGGGCGCGCCGGCGAGCAGCAGGATACGCGGTGGCACCTCGGCGGCGGTGACGAGCGGCACGGCGGCCGCTTCGACGATGTCGCCATCGTCATCGCGCAGGCGCAGGCCGAACAGCGCAACCCCGGCGGCGCGCGCGACGCCGCGCAGCGCGAACGTCCCTTCCGACGTCAATATCGCCCGGTCGGCGACCCGGCCGGCAGGATCGAGCAGTTCGACCGATCCCCCGGCATGGCCGGCGACGCGGCCGCCGACGGCGAAGCCCGCGCCGGGCACCGCGCGCGGCGGCAGGTCGAGACGGACGATGCCGCGCGGCGGCTCGCCGGGTGCGAAGCGCAGCGGGAGGCCCCGCGCCGCCTCGCGATCGCGCCGCGGCAGCCCTTCGCCGACGACGACGATCCGCTGCGCCTCGGGATAGCGGCGCAACGCCGTACCGAGATCGGGCACGCGCTCGATGGCCGTCGACACCGATGCTTCGGGCAGCGCCACGACATGCTGGCCGATCGACATCGGCATTCGCCCGGCCCCCCGCGCGGCGACCACCAGCATTCCGGCCGCGGTCGTCACCGGCGGCGGCACCAGCGTCAGGTAGAGCAGCGCTGCGCACAGCGGTTGCGCGGCGAGCAGCACGACCAGCCGCCACTGCGGCGCCTTCGCCGCGGGGGGCGCCGTCGACTGCCAGTGCAGCAGCCGCGCCATCGCCAGCAGCACCGCGGCGCCGAGGATCGCCGCGAGGAGGAGCTGCAGCGTCATCGTCCGCCGCCGCCGCGCAGCGCATCGAGATAGCGCCGGCCCGCCGCATCGCCGGCATCGCGACGCTGGACCTGCGCCGGCGGGCGCGGCAGCGCCGTCCAGATCAGGCCGCGCAGCCTTGCGCGGCACGGCAGGCAGTTCGGTTCCTGCCGCACCGCGTCGATCGCCGCGACGAGCGCGAGCGGGTCGGCGACACGCGCCTCGTTCGCCCGCAGCCAGCGTTCGAGCGCGTCGAGCGGCGGCGGCGCGGCCGTGCGGCCCGGCAGGTCGGCGAGCGCGGCCCACGCCGCGCCCGGCGCCGCGTCGACCTGCGCCGGCGGTACCGGCGGCAGCGGTCGCCGCGCGATCCCCTCGCGCTTGCCGGTCATGCGCCGCGCCTCGTCGATCGGCGGCAGCTCGGGGCCGACGCGCGCGAGATAGATGCGCTCCGACTGCTGAACCTGCTTGATGAAGGCGAGCGCCTTGTAGGCGAAGGGCAGCGCCTGGCGGGGATCTCCCTGGCGCAGGTTGAGCTCCGACTGCCACATCTGGTCGAGCGCCTGCCGGAGCACCGCGCGCGTCTCGGGATCGAGCAGCGTGGCGGCCTCCGACTCGTCGTGCGTGTGGCCGTAGGCGCCCATGACGTCGCCGGCGTTGCCGAACGAGGTGGCGCCGCCCGACGTCGCCGCCGACGCGCCATGATCGTGGCCGTCGTCGGGGCTGTGCGCCGCTTCCGACGCGCTCGCGGACCCCGCACCGGGCTGCGGCGGGGCGTCGTTGGTCGGCGGCGGCTCGGGATCGCCTTCGGCCACCTCGCCCATGAACTGGCCGTAGCGCAGGCGCAGCAGCCGCTGATCGACGCCGAGCTTGTCGGAACGGGCGACAAAGGTCTCGGCATCGATGCGCGGCCGCTCGCGCAACAGCTTCTCGGCATCGATGATGATCTGGCGCTGGCTGCGGAAATAGGCCGGCAGCACCTTCTTCATGAGCCCTTCGAGCCCGCTGCCCGCCAGATCCATCTGCGCCGGCCAGCGCAGGATGACGCTCGGCCCGCGCAGCACCTGCGGCGACGGGCTGCGCATGTCGCGGATGGCCAGTTGCGCGACGATGTCGTTGCCGCGCGCCAGCCCGAGCGCCTGCGGGTCGAGACGGATGGCGAAGCGCCGGCGGCGCGGCGGGCCGCTGCCGACCAGCGCGAGGGTCCGCTCGCGCGAAGTGATGTTCTCGCCCTCGCCTTCGGTCACGGTGATGCGCAACTGCCCCATCGCGGCGACGCCATAGTCGTCGGTCGCCTCGAACAGCAGCGGCCAGGCGGTCTGCCCGGCTGCGAGCATCGTGACGCTGCGCTCGGGCGCGATCACCCGGAGCCGCGGCGGCGTATCGGGGGTGGCGTCGAGCCGGTGCAGCGGCGGCAGCGGCGGCCCCTCGCCGCCTTCGGGAATGACGCGATAGAGCACCGACCGGTCGAGGCGGCGCTCGGCCAGCCATTCGTCGCCGACGCGGCGCAGCGGCGTGCGCCGACCGTCGTGCAGGACGAGCGCGGCAGCGGCCGGCTGCGGATCGAAGCGCAGCCGCCACGCGAGCCGCGAGCCCTGCGGGGCGCGGGCGTCGAGCGTCGCCTCGCTGCGCGCCGGAAGCCCGGTGTACGCCGGCGGGACGATGCGCAGGCTCTGCGCGACGAGCTTCGGCACCCCCGGGGGGACGGTGATCCCCTCGCGCGCCGGCGCGAGCCCGGGTTGCCCAACCGTCGAGGGCAGCAGCACGGCGAGCAGGATGCCGATTACACCGACAAGCCAGGCGATGGCGATCCGCCGCGGCTGCCATGCCGGGCGAAGCAGAACGCCATCCTCGTCGGCGAGACGGCGCTCGAGGCGCGCGCGCTGCAGCCGTTGCAGCGGGTTGAGTGCCGCTTCGTCGGCGAGCAGCAGCGAGCTGCTGTCCTCGGCATCGGGGCGCAGCGTATCGAGGCGCCGCGTCAGCCAGCGCCGGTCGTAGCGGCGCATCCGCCGCGCGCCGATCGCCAGCACCGCGGCGATGCCCAGCACCGCGATGGCGATCGCCGCCGGCGTCCCCAACCGGCGCCATGCGACGGCAGCGATGAGCAGCACGAGCGGCAACCACAGCAGCACGTCGCCGGCGAGGCTGCGCGCGCGTGCCGGACGCAGCCAGGTCGTCAGCAGGGCCTCGCCGCTCATGGCGCGACCCGGCGCGCGCGGCGCGTGGCGGCCCAGCGCTCGATGAGCAGCAGCGCGGCGATGAGCAGCGCGAGCCATGGCTGAAGCTCGCGCGCCGATTGCCGGTAGCGCGCGCCACCGCCGAGCGGCGCGACGTCGGTCGCGCGCGCCGCGGACGGCGCGGCGGGCGCCGGCGCCAGCAATTCGCGAAGCCGCCGCGGGAAATCGGGTTCGAGCAGCTCCGGCATGGCCGCCGGCGTCAGGGGGCGGGTCAGCCGCACCAGACGACCGCGGCCGAGCGAACGCTCCGTGGCGAGCGGCCCCTCGCTGCCGTCGCTTCCCTCGAGCTGCGTTCCGGCGCCGACCAGGGCGGTGCCGCCGCGCCTGATCCAGTCGGTGACCGAGGCCGGAAGCGTTCCCGGCGCCAGCCAGACCAGCACCTCCCCCGTTGCGGGCAGCGGCGCGGTGAGGCCGGCCGCCCGGTAGCCGATGGCCTGGCCCGGCTGCCGCCACGCGGCGGCGGCAGCGCGCAGATAACGCAGCCCGCCGGCCTGGTCCGGCGCGAAGCGAACCGCGAGGATCGGCGCTGCCGCGGCAGCAGGACGCGGCGCCGGCATCGTGCCCGGGCGCACCTGCCAATCGACCCGACGCGACAGGCGCAGGCGTTCGCCATCGAGGCCCGACAGGCGCTCGGGCAGCAGCACGGTGAGCGGCGCCGCTGCCGGCAATTGGGCGTCCAACTCGCGCAGCAGGCTGGCAACGGTTACCGACGCAGTCGGCACGTCCGCGTCAATCGGGGGGAAACCCGGCGCGAGCCAGCGGACTTCGGCGCCGTCGGTCGGCGGCGGCGCCTCGACGCCCGGCACGGCGACGATCCACGGCGTCGCATCGCGCGTGTCGCGCAGCGCCGGGCGCGCCAGCCACAGCGCGACGAGCGCCAGCAGCAGCAGGCGCAGCAGCAGCAGCGGCAGTTCGTCGAAGCGCAGCCGCTGGCGTGGCTTGGGCTTCTCGCTCAGCCAGCGCAGCGCCGCGAAATCGGTGCGCTGCTCCTCGCTGCGCCGCGCGAGGTGAATGAGCGCCGGCAGCGCCAGCGCGAGCAGCGCCAGCAGCCCGGCGGGGACGAGCAGCGCCAGCATCAGGCGAGCCGCCGGCCGAACAGCCGCCGCAACGGCGCGTCGACTTCCTCATCGAGCACATAGGCGGCATGGCGGATGCCCGCCGCATCGAGCCGCGCGTCGAGCGCCGCGCGCGCCGCGGCGAAGCGCTCGATGAACTCGGCGCGCAGCGCGCTGCCGTCGCCGAGCAGTTCGTCGCCGGTTTCGGGATCGCGGAAACGGTGGCCGCCCTCGAACGGGAAGTCACGCTCGCCAACGGTCAGCAGCTGGATCGCCAGCGTTTCGCGGCGCGCCGCGGCGAGCCGCTCGACCAGCGCCACCCCCGCCTCGTCGAAGAAGTCGCCGAGCATCACGACGAGGTCCTGCGCGCCGATGCGCTCCCACAGCGGTGCCAGCCGCCCCGGCTCGGGAAAGCCGCCGTCGGCGGTCAGCGCATGCAGCTCGATCAGCAGCCGGTCGCGGTGCCGCGGCCCCGCCCCCGGCGCCACCAGGCGCAGGCCGTCCTCGTGCAGCGCGATCAGCCCGAAGCGATCGCCCTGCGCGATCGCCAGCTCGGCGAGGCAGGCGGCAAGCGCCTTCGCCGCGGCGAGCCGCGACCAGTCCGGCCGGGTGGCGTCGACCTGCGCCATCGAGGCGCTGAGATCGATCACGATCCACAGCACCAGCGGGCTTTCGCGTTCGGCCTCGCGCACGAAGAATTTGTCCGACCGCGCGTAGAGCTTCCAGTCGATCTGGCGCGGCTCGTCGCCCTGCTCGTAGGCGCGATATTGCGCGAACTCGAGCCCGCTGCCGCGGCTGCGGCTGCTGTGCGCCCCGATCCCCTGCGCACCGACAGCGCGCTGCGAGGTCAGCCGCAGGCTCTTCAGCCGGCTGCGCACCCCGGGGGGGATCAGGTCATGGGCCATCGCGCGACGTCGCCGCCGTCAGGCGGGGTACGGGACGCCGCGCAGCAGCGCTGCGACGACGTCATCGGCGCTGCGCCCTTCGGCTTCGGCGGCGAACGACAGCAGGAAGCGGTGGCGCATCACCGGCGGCGCCAGCGCGATGACGTCGTCGCGCGTCGCGGCGAGGCGGCCGTGCAGCAGCGCGCGCGCCTTGGCGGCGAGCACCAGCGACTGACCCGCGCGCGGCCCGGCGCCCCAGCGGACGTACTTCCGCACCTCCTCGGGCGAGGTCGCCGCGGGCCGGCTGGCGCGGACGATGCGCGCCACCCAGGTCATCAGGTCGTCGCCGACATGGACGTCGCGCACCCAGCCCTGCAGCGCGAGGATGTCGTCGCCGGTCATCACCCGCGGCACCTCGCCCGGGCGGTTGCCGGTGGTCTGCGCGATGATCGCCAGTTCCTCGGCTTCGGTCGGATAGTCGACGCGGATATGCAGCAGGAAGCGGTCGAGCTGCGCCTCGGGCAGCGGGAAGGTGCCCGCCTGCTCGAGCGGGTTCTGCGTCGCCAGCACGAAGAAGGGCCTGGGCAGCTCGTGCGTCTGCCCGGCGTAGCTGACGGTCTTTTCCTGCATCGCCTCGAGCAGCGCCGCCTGCGTCTTGGGCGGCGTGCGGTTCAGTTCGTCGGCGAGCAGCAGGTTGGTGAACACCGGCCCCTTCTGGAAGCGGAAGTGGCGGTGGCCGGTGCCATGATCCTCCTCGAGCAGCTCGGTGCCGAGGATGTCGCTCGGCATCAGGTCGGGGGTGAACTGGACGCGGCGGAAGTCGAGCTCGAGCGCCTGGCCGAGCGAGCGCACCAGCAGCGTCTTGCCGAGCCCAGGCACGCCCTCGAGCAGGCAGTGCCCGCCGGCGAACAGCCCGATCAGCAGTTGCTCGACGACGTCTTCCTGGCCGACGACGGCCTGCGCGATGGCAGCTTTGAGCGCGCCGAGGCGCGACAGGCGCGCCTCGATCTCGGCTTCGGTGACGGGCTGGTTCATGCGGTTAGCGCGTACATCACGATGTTGACCCCGAACTTGGTGTTGTCCTCGGCGAGAAAGCGCTTGTTGCGCCAGTCATAGTCCCACTCGCAGCCGTAATCCTTGTTGCTGTAGAGCAGGTTGAGCCGGCCGCCGATCTCGATGCCCTTGAGATAGTCATGGACGAGATCGTCGCCCCAGCCGTTCAGTTCGAACGACGTCGCCGGCGGGCCGTCGAAGGTGAAGAAGCTGCGGTAGATCGGATGCTTCGGCGGCAGCTTCTTGAGCGCGGCGCCGCCGAAGATCGACGCCATCTCGCGTTCGAACGACTTGGCGAACAGCCCGTCGATGTCGTGGTTGCAGTCGTCGACGAACACGAAGCCGCCGCGCCGTACGTAGCGCTCGAAGTTGCGCCGCTCGTCGGGGTTGAACTCGACGAGCTTGTGCCCCGCCAGATAGCAGAAGGGCGCAGTGAGCATCTTCGGATCGGCGAGCTCGACGACATGCTCCTTCGTGTCGACGCGCAACGTCGTGTAGTCGATCAGCGAGGTGATGAGGTTCGACGGCATGCGCTGGTCGACGTCCCAGTCGCCCGAATCATACTTCAGGCGCGTGAACCAGAAATCATAGGCCGGCGCCGCGGCGCGGGCAGGCCCCGCCAGCAGCGAGCTGGCTAGGCCGCCGGCCATCAGGCGTATGAATTCGGCGCGGGTCACGTCGGAGTTGCTCGGATCCCGATTGCTGCATCGACCCCTCTCCCTGGAGGGGAGAGGGAGGGGCCCGGCGAAGCCGGGAGGGAGAGGGTGGTCGGGCCGCTCGCGCTAACCTCCGACCACCCTCTCCCCAACCCCTCTCCCCTCCTGGGAGAGGGGCCCACCCTATCAGACCGCGTCCGACAGCGAGGTGAAGGTGAAGTCGCGCAGGCGCATCGGCGGCAGCACCATCACGAAATCGGACTCGTCGCCCGCCACGCGTACCGGCTTGCCGAGCTCGTCGATGTTGTTGAGCATGATCACCGGCGACTCGTTGAAGCGGAAATTCTTCACCGGATAGCGGATCTGGCCGTTCTCGATGTAGAAGGTGCCATCGCGCGTCAGCCCGGTCAGCAGCACGGTCTGCGGATCGACCATCCGGATGTACCAGGTTCGCGTGACGAGGATGCCGCGCTGCGTGCCGGCGATCAGTTCGGCGGTCGACTTGGTGCCGCCCGACATCAGCAGATTGCCCGGCGTGCCCATTGCGCGCTTGCCCTGTTTCTGGGCCCAGTAGCGCGAATAGTCGAGGTTCATCACCTTGCCGTTCTCGACGATCGGCATGCGCTCGCGCGCCAGGCCGTTGTCGTCCCACGGCATCACCGCCGCGCCCGGCGCCCAGGGGTCGGCGTAGATATTGACGCGCGGATCGTAGACCTGCTCGCCGATCTTGTTGCCGCCGCCCTTCTTCGACAGGAAGCTGCGGCCCTCGTCGGCCTGCCGCGCATCGAAGAAGCGCATCATGAACGACACGAGGCCGGCCGCCGCGGCGGGTTCGAGGATGACGGTGTATTTGCCCGGCTCGAGCGCCTTGGCGTCGGCCGAGGCCGCCGCCTTGCGCATCGCGGTCTGAACTTCATCGCCGGCGTTGAATGAGGTCGAATCCTGCAGGTTGCGGCCGACCCACCCCGAGCCGCGACCGTCCTCGGTGCGGACGGTGCAGGTATAGTCGAGGCTGGTCGCGCGCTGGTAGCCGAAGTTGCCGTTCGAGTTGGCAAAGGCGACGAAGCTCTGCCCATCCTGCAGGAAGCCGGCAGCGATGAGCTTCTGGTTGCGGCAGGGGGTGATCGAATCCGCCGCCACCTTGGCGCGATACTCGGGGGTGATCGCCGCGGTCGTCGGGCTGAAGGTGTCGGTCGGCCGGTAATTCTGCTTGGCGACCGCGGGCACGAATTCCGGATTCTCCGGCGCCAGCCGGGCAAGGTCTTCGGCGCGGCGCACCACGCGCTCGAGCGACGCATCGTCGAACTGGTTGATCGTCGCGATGCCGACGCGCTTGCCGTACGCGACCTGGACGCCGAGTTCGCTGTCGCCGACGATGCCGCTCGTCGACACGTTGTTGAGCGCGAAGCGGATGTTGCCGTTGATCGAGCCGGTCAGCTGGGCGGTGCACTCGTCGGCCTTGGACAGCGCCACGACCTTGGTGAGGATGGCGCGCGCCTGCTCTTCGGTGAGGATGCTCATGTTCAGATATCTCCGGATCAGCCGAGCGAGCGGGCGGTGTTGATGACGTTGATGCCGTTGAAGCGCGCGGTCGACGACCCGTGCGACACCGCCGACGACTGGCTGGGCTGTCCCTTGCCGTCGAAGAAGGAGCCGCCGAGGCGATAGTCGCTCTGGTCGCAGATCGCCGAGCAGGCCGCCCAGAACTCCGGCGTGCGGATCTGGTAGGCGACGTCCTCGATCATCCGCGTGATCTTGCCCTGCTTGATCTCGTAGAACAGCTGGCCGCCGAACTGCGCGTTGTAGCGCTGCTGGTCGATCGAGAAGGAACCGTCGCCGACGATGTAGATGCCGTTCTCGACGTCCTTGATCATGTCGGCGACCGACAGCTTCGTCTTGCCCGCCTCGAGCGAGACGTTGGCCATGCGCTGGAACTGCACGCTCGACCAGCTGTCGGCATAGCAGCAGCCGTCCGATTCGGTCTTGCCGACGATGTGCGCCTGATCGCGGATCGTCTGATAGTCGACGAGCTTGCCGTCGCGGATCAGGTCCCACTTCTTGGTCTTCACGCCCTCGTCGTCATAGCCGACGCCGCCGAGGCTGCCGGGGGCGGTCTTGTCGGCGGTGAGGTTGACGATCGGGCTGCCGTACTGGAACCGCGCGTCGCGCTTGTCCATCGTCGCGAAGCTGGTGCCGGCGAAATTGGCCTCATAGCCGAGCACGCGGTCGAGCTCGAGCGGGTGACCCACCGACTCGTGGATCGTCAGCCAGGTGTGCGACGGGTCGAGCACGAGGTCGTATTTGCCCGGCTTCACCGACGGCGCGCTGAGCTTCTCGCGCGCCTGGCGCGCGGCGGCGACGGCGTCCTCCTTCATGTCGTAGGACATGCCGTAGTTCACCACGCCGTTGGGCGAGACGAACTTCTGCGACTTGTCGCCGTCGAGATATTCGAAGCCGAGGCCCATCGGCGCCGACAGGCCGTCGCGGGTGCGGAACTTGCCCGTCGCCTTGTCGATCGCGGTGACCGTCAGCGGCGCCCAGATGCGGTGCACGTCCTGATCGATGTACGAGCCGTCGGTGCTGGCGAAATATTTCTGCTCGTTGACGAGGAAGAGCAGCGAATTGACGAAGTTGGCGCCGGCGGCGAGCGTCGCGGCGTTGACGTCGAGGAGGAGGTCCGCCTTCTCCTTCAGCGGTACCTCCATCGCATTCTTCTTGATCGGCGTCCGCCACGACACCTCGCCGAGGCCCGGAGTCGGCGCGAGCTGCACCGGCGAGGTCTGGCTCTTCGCATTGGCCTTGGCGATCGCCGCCGCCTGGCGCGCCGCGGTCGCGACACCTTCGGGCGTCAGCTCGTTGGTGGCGGCGAAGCCCCAGGCGCCGCCGGCGAGAACGCGGACGCCGACGCCGGTCGACTCGGTGTTGACGACATTCTCGATATGCGAGTCGCGGGTGATGACGAACTGGCGCAGATAGCGCCCGATGCGCACGTCGCAATAACTGCAGCCCGCGCTCTTCGCGGTGTTGAGCGCCGCATCGGCGAGCCGCTTCTTGAAGCCCGCGTCGAGCGCGCCGAGCAGCTGCTCGGCCGCGACCGCCTTGCCGAAGATCGAGGGCACGACCGCGCCACCGATGCCGAGACCCAGCAGGGTCATGAAGTCACGTCTGTGCAAGCTCTTCTCCACCGGCAGGCCCGCGCCGCGCGCGAGTGAAACAGGAAATGTTGCGCGAAAATGATGAAGGCGTCCGTGCGCCCTGCCCCGATCATTGCGACCCGGCAAAGCAGCGTCAAACGCTTATTCGGTCGGGGGAACGCCCGCGGCGCGCCGGCGCCCGGTCCCGATTGAAAAATTGACCGGCCCTCCCTGCCGATGGGGCGCCCGACGCAAGTTGCATGCCACCAGCTAAGTGGTTGAAGCCCTTGCGCGGGCACTGGCCCCTGTGCTGAAAATCGTTCGATTACGGACAGTTGCCGTCCACGAGCGGACAGCGATGCAAAGCCCAAAATGGGCACTTCGCTCGCGTCGACGGTATGTCGCGTAGCGCTTTCGTCCGGGCCGCCGATGCCGTTCTGCCGGGTGACCCGGGCGAGGCGCGCGGCCTATGTTGCTTGGGCGAGCAGCGGCGTCATCCGCTTCTTGGCGAGCGGCGGCAGCTTGGCGGCCGCGGCCTTGAAGGCGGCCAGGTTGGGCGAGGCGTTGCCGACCTGGACGAGCGCGACCATGCCCATCGAGTAATGCGGCAGGCACTTGATGCCGTAGATGCCGGGCTTGTCGAACTTGACGACGACTTCCTTGTTCATCTTGCCCTTGAACTGCGGCGCGCCGGCCACCCACATCGTCGGGATCGACTCGGCCATGTGGCTCGGGTTGGTGGGCACGAACTTCACCGTGTCGCCGGGCACCGCCTTGATCATCGCGGGCTCGAAGACCATTGCCCCCGCAGCGCCCTTGTTGAGCATCTTGACGACATGCTCCTTGGCGGACACGGGAGCGGCGGTCGCCAGCAGCGCGGCGGCCGCAAAGAGGAACTTGTTCATCAACGTTCCCTCCCGTCATGCGCGGAGCCGGTGACCAGCGGCACGGGTAGTTCCCCGCTGAGCATGGCCGCGGTTCCGGCGCGCATGATAGCGCGGGAACGGGAATGCCCGCCAGCCCGCTCTCGGCGCATCGTGGCCGGGATGGCGCGCGCCGCCGCGCGACCCACGCGATCCTCGGCGCTGGCTCGGCCGCCCAAGCCGGGAACCGCGCCTTCGGGTACCCGAGCCCTGTCGCCCCGTGCCCGCTCGTGCCGATTTCGCCCTGTTCGAGGTCGGACGATTTGACGTCCGAACAAGGGGAAACTACAGGGGAAACCGTCGCTGAGCGGGTGTAGTTCAGTGGTAGAACGTCAGCTTCCCAACCAAACAATCTGAGTTGCGCGAGATTGCACCTCGTCGGTATCCGGTTGAAATGGCTCCAATTTAGATTGCATGTGATTGCAGGTTAGTGGCGCTCGTTTCGCCTCATACCCTGCAAAGGACCTGCAAATGCCGAAGCTGACCGACACATTCGCAAAGAAGGCCTGCAATCCCGAAACCGGCCAGGACAAGCACTGGGATATAGAGGTCAAGGGCTTCGGCCTGTTCTGCGGGAAGCAAACGAAGACGTGGTACTACCAGCGCGACGTTGGTGGAAAAACGAAGCGCGTCCGCATCGGCGGATATCCAACGATCTCGGCCGCCGCCGCTCGCGAAACGGCCCTCGGCTTGGCGTTTGAGCACGCCCGAGGCGCGGGTAAGAGCGCGATGCAGGTCGCCCCGACCCTGCGGGACGCTCTCCAAGCATATACCGAGCGCACCAAGCTGCGCTCTGAGAAGAACAAGCGGAACGTCCGTGATGGCATTGAACTGCACTTAGCGGACTGGCTCGACTTACGGCTGGACGAGATCGACCGCGGCATGGTCGCCGCGCGGCACCGAAGGCTATCCGACAAGCCTGTCCGCGCGAACCACACCCTCCAAGCTTTCCGCTCAGTCTACAATCACGCTCGGCGGTCGATTGATCTGCCGGAATGTCCCACGGTCGCGATTGAGTGGAACGCGGAGCAACCGTCACAGGAGATCATCGGGGACCTCAAGCGGTGGCATACTGAGGTGACGAAGCTCATCAACCCGATCCACCGTGTATACTATCAAATGCTGCTACTTACTGGTCTGCGCCGCACCGAATGTGCAACGCTCCGTTGGGAGCACGTTCACGCGGATCGGCTGCACCTGCCGATGACGAAGAACGGTCGACCGTTCGACCTGCCGCTGACGCCGGAGCATCACGCAATCCTCGCGCCGATGAAGGGCCTCGACAAGAACTGGGTGTTTCCAGCTTGGAAGGCCAAGAGCGGGCATCTTGAGAACGCCGAGAGGCTCAGTTGGTCGGCGCACGCCCATCGTCGCACGTTTGCGTCGATCGCTGCTGAGACAGGACTGTTCGAGGAAATCATCGGTCGGCTGCTCAATCATACACCGCAGACCGTGACCGGTCGCCGATATGTCGTCACCGATTACGAGAAACTTGCGCCTCATATGCAACAGGTCATTGATGCGTTTAAACGGTATCTACCTGATTTGTTTACCGAAACTAAGTGATGCTCATTGATTTTCGTTGCGGAAGGCCATAGCCTGTCATTCTCAATGCCCCGGATGAGGAGTCACACTCGTCCGAGGCCTGCATGGTTACAGTCCCGAAGGGCATAGAGCGCGCTCAGGCGCCGCCGTTGAGGGACTTAGGCTGAAGCCCAGCAGGTCATGGCTCGAACCGAAAGGAACTCGAGCATGACCATGGACCGTCTGCTCTCGACTGTCGAAGCCGCCGAACTTCTCGGCATGAACCGCTCCTGGCTCGATCACGCGCGCATCGATGGGCGTGGCCCGCGGTACATTCGGATCGGCCGCATCGTTAAGTATCGCCCGCGCGACCTGCACGACTTCATCGAGCAGAACGCGACCGCACCGAAAAACTAACCCCCGGAATGCTGTGGAAGCATCCGGGGGCGCGAAGCATGGCTGATCCGGCAAGATCAAGCGGATAATAAGTCAGTTATCTGCCCCTGCTCAACGCGCGACCTAGGTGCTTCCTCGTGAGAGGAAATTACCATGGATTGGGTTCACGAACTCGCATCGAAGATGGACCGCCGCGCCTATGCGCGCTTCACCGGCCGGAAGAAGCCGAAGTACCTCAAGGTGGAAGCGCCCCTTACGACGGATGTGATCGACCGCCACTTGAGCAATGAGCAGCCTATTGCCGCCTACCTCCTAAGCGATCCCGCTGCGAATAAAGGCCAGGTCGTCGTCTTCGACTTCGACGACCATGAGGGTGGTTCGCGAGATATTGAGCAGATCGTCGCCACGTTCTGTCGTCAGCTCGAAGCACAACGCCTGCCGTACACGGCCGTCCAGTCAGGTGGTGGCAACGGCTACCACGTCTTCCTCGTCTTCGAATCCCCGAAGCGAAAGGACGTGTTGCGTGACGGTGCAAAGCGGCTCCTCGCCGCCCTCAAGTTTGAGGGTCGCAGTTTCGTTGAGGGTACCGATGGCGTCGAGAAGGGACAGGTCGAAATCTTCCCGAAGGGTGACAAGACCAGCGGCGGCTTGCAGGCGGTAGCTTTGCCGCTCGCGCGCAGTTCGGTTCTCGTAAAGCTCAACGAGCGAAACGGGGTGCTGGCGCTACCGCACTACGGCAACGAACATAAACTCGCTCTCATCAAGAACGCGCCCCCCGGCCCTCGATCGAAGAACGTCGGTAAGGCGATTGATGCAGACGCTGCGTTCGCCGCCCTCGTATCGAAGCGCGACCCGGCGAACTACGAGGACTGGTACAAGGTCGCGATGCGGATGATCGCCGCCTTCGGCGTTGATGACGCTTGGGCGCAGCAGACATGGATTGCGTGGGCTCGAACGGCGCCGAATGCGGACAGCGAAAAGGAGTTCGCACAAAAGTGGGCTGATTGCAGGAACACCCGCCTCTCGCCCGCCACCTTCTGGTTAGAGGCACGAGACAACGGCTATGAAGGCGAGACTCCTTTCTCGAAAGCCGAGCTAGCGAAGCATCAGGTTCTCGACTTTGCATCTGAGTTCGAGACATTCCGCTCGCAAGACGACGAGACATTCGCCTGCATAGCGCCCCGAAGCTTCGTGCCGGTTCGGTCGCGCGCGTTCAAAGCTTGCATCCGACGCGCGGCATTCGAGACAGGTCGGATGCTGAAGTCGGACGATCTAAACACCGTCGTGGAGACGCTTGACGCACAGGCTCTAGCCGCTCCCGTAACCGAGTTCGCGCTACGGTTTGCTGCTCACGGGGATAGCCGCTACCTGTTTCTTGCCGACGACGCCTGCACGGTCATCGAGATCGACGGCGACGGCTACCGCGTCTGCGAACAGCCGCCCGTCCGTTTCCGACGTGGTGATGATCGTCCTCTTCCCATGCCTGAATCGGGCACGCTTGACGATCTGCGCGCGTTTGCAAACGTGGACGACGACAACCTGCCCTTCCTGCTCGCTTGGATGGTTTCGTGCTTGGTACGGCCCGGCCTCGCGACGCCGATCGCTGTGCTGACGGGACCGGCTGGCTCAGCAAAATCGTCGCTCCTCCAACTCGTGGTCGACCTGCTCGATCCCAAGGCTGGCCTGCGCGCTGGTATGCCGAGCAAGGAAGACGATCTCGTCGTCGCAGCGCACCAAGGGGCGGTTGTCTCGTTCGACAATGCCTCAACGCTAGCCAAGCTCTCCGACGAGCTGTGCCGCCTCGCGACAGGCGGCGGACTGCGAAAGCGAACCCTCTATACCGACAAGGACGTCACCGCGATTGACGTGATCCGGCCTGTCATCATCGCGGGCATCGACCCAACAGTTTATCAGCAGGATTTGATCGAACGCCTGCTGGTGATCGAACTGCGACGTCCCGAGCGCCGGATCGACGACGAGACGCTGGAAAAGATGATCTCTGCCGCCCGACCGCGCCTGCTCGGTTACCTTCTTTCGCTCGTGTCGGCGGTCCTGCCGCATTACGACCGCATCCAGGCCGACGGCATTCGCATGGTCGGCTTCGCGAAGGTTGGCGAGGTCGTTGCTAACCAACTGGGGCATCCCGCAGGATGGTTCACTGAGCGCTACCGCGAGATGCTCGTCGAGAGCGCCGAGGACGGCGCCGATGCTGACTGCGTGTTCCAGCTTCTCGTGCTTCTCGCCGCCAACGAAACTCAAAGGTTCGCGGCCACGTCAGGCGAATTGCTCGACAAGCTTCGTGAGGAAGCTGCCAGCGGCCTGATAATCAAGGCGACAGGCATCGACCTGCCAGCAAACCCGCGCGCAATGACAAGTCGGGTAAATCGCGTGGCTCAAACCTTACTCGAACTGCGCGGCATTGCGATCACCAAGAGCAAGCATGATCGGCGCTGGCTGATTACACCGCCAACTGTGGCAGCTGATGACATGCCAGCCTCAATCCGAGCACCGTTCTGAGGCGCTGAAGGGCCACAGTTCGATTTAGTAAATTTACTACATTTCTCTAATCTACTAAAAGCGGATGAACGATCGGAAGGAGTGATTCGCATGCCGCAAGAGAAAGAATTCCCTGAGCATATCGCTCACAAGCCAGTATATGTAGTGCCCTATTTTGAGCTCGACCCGTGGTCACCGGGCGATACCGATGCGCAGTTCATCACGCTCGGCTGGTCTCAGTGGGACCAACGCGAATTGTCCGCCAAGGTTGTACGGCACTCGGGACAGCGTTGGTCGCGACAGTCTGAGGAACTGCCATTGCCGCGCGTGATTGATCTCGCGCTACTGACCGCAATCGCGTTTGAAAGGGGTGACTCCCTGTTGGAACTTCCAGCAGGAACCTTCGAGCATCAACGCCAGCCAATCGAGGTTGTCCACGGATCGAAAAAGGATCGAACGGCAGCGGCCAGCGAGATGCGCAACGATCCAGTGTTGAAAGCTCGGCTGCGCGCCCTTTACGACGCGTTGAAGCCTCTGCGCGACAGCAAGCTCATTTAGGCCGCCACGGTAGCAACGGTAGCGACCATCGTTCGCATGAATATCAGCTATAGTTGGTTGGTTGGATGGATCACGCATCGCCATCCATCCATTGAATTTTTGCACGAATTGTCGAAATCCGCACCCGCTACCGTGGCACCGTGGGGCCTACCGTGGCACTGCCGCAAGCGCGCTCCCCCCTCGCCGTCCGCCCTGCTGTCGATCATCGGCGCGGAACCGCAAACGCCCTGCTCATCAGCGTAATCGGCGGCGTCTCATGCTAATCACACCGTCTCGAAACTGAGACAGTGGCGCGGATCACAGCCCCGGTTGAGCAGCCCCGGCGGCGGCGATTACGACGAACGACATCGACCGATGTTGTTCGCCGTAATCTGGAGCAGCCCACATGACGAACGTAGTCCCGATCTGCGTAGCGCTAGCGCCTCGGCCCTATGCTGGTACCCCTCACGCCGTTGACCGCGCCTTGCTGCCCAGCGCTGCGCATCGCTGGTGGGGTCGCGCACGCTTGCTTGTCGAGATGGTCGGTTGGCTCGTTACGGCCGCCTCGTTGTGGGCCTTGGCATGACGACGAAGCAGCCTAGCGAGATGTTTTACATCGAGCACGGAAGGCAGTGCGATGCCGCCCTCCATGTCGACCTTCTCTGCAATCCCGCCGCAGACGCCCTGCTCGCCCAAGAAGCGGTTGAACGCGCCGTTAGGCGCGGCACGCCACGAGCCCTAGCCGAGCGCCTTTGGGGATCGAAACCATGAGAACCGCCGTCGCCTACCTCCGTGTCTCCACGAGAAAGCAAGACCTCGGCATCGAGGCGCAGCGCGCCGCCGTCCACCGCGCGATCGAGCGGGAAGGCTTCGCGCTCGTCAATGGGCGCGAGTATGTCGAGCACGAGTCCGGTAGTCGCGATGACCGGCCGGAGCTGCACCGGGCGCTCGCGGCGTGCCGCCTATACGGTGCAACGCTCATCGTCGCGAAGCTCGACCGCCTGACGCGCGACCTCCACCTAATGACCAAGATCATCAAGGAAGGCATCGACATATACCTTTGCGATAATCCCGGCATTACGCGCGAGCTTCTGCCTATCCTCGCGTGGGCGGCAGAGCATGAATTGCGCCTTATCCGCCGTCGCACCAAGGAAGCGCTGGCTGTGCGTCGAGCACAAGGCGTCAGGCTCGGCGGCTACCGTGGCGGTCATGGCACCGAGCAAGCGGCGGCGGCATCCGTGCGCGTCAGGCAGACAAAGGCACGTCAACACGCCGCCGACGCGCTATCGCAGATAGACGGCTGGCGAAACATCGCAACCGCCGCGCTTGCCGCGCGCCTCAATGACCTGGCCGTGCCGACGCCCAGCGGACGAGGCGTTTGGACCTTTCAGAAGGCCCAGCGAGCGAGGAGCTTAGCCCTCGCCTAATCAGGCGGGCCGGTGGACAGTTCGAGTTTATTGCAACCCTCCGGCAGGATCATCGCCACCGCATGGTCGCGCCGACGCACGATCTCGGGTTCCGGCAGACCGATTGCCTGTCCGCTGCGTACAATTTTTCGAGAAGCCTCTAGCGCCCAATACAGTCGCGTTCGCTTCTCGATCTGCGGCACGCCGAGATCGCCAATGCCCTCGCGATAGCACTGCAGCGCTCCGGCCGCTGCCTCGCCCACCGGACGACCAGCAGCGACGGCCTGAACTGAGGCGCGTAGTGCGCCCTCAATTGCCGCGACGATTGTTGAGCGGTCAAGCCGCTTACGGGGATGCCGGCGAACCCTCGTGAAAATGATCTGCTCGTGCAAAGCTCCGACCCGAATGGTCGGGAAACGGAAGCCGTGCTCATCGAGACCAAGCCGAGCAAAAGCCTCCTCGGCTAATTTCTTCTCGGTCGCCAACTCATCTTCGTTCTCGTCGATATAAATCTGCTGCGCGTCACGAGCGTAGTCGCGGTCCAAAGAGTCCATCGGGTAGCTAAGAGCGATGCTTTCGCCAGCAGCAACAGCGGCAAGCGCCCGCTCGTACAACGCCTTCGAGGCATCGGCATGAGCGCGTGATTCCACGGCCTTGGCTTCGTGCCTTTCAGCAGTCGCCTCGTCGCAAATCGCACGGCGGCGGAGCGCGTCGAGCGCAGCGGCGTTTGGGTCCGCGAACAGCGGCCCAAGCAAGTCAGCTTCGCGCTTCTGAAATACCGACGCACTCATGCGGCGGATTCAGATACGCAGAAACCGGACTATCGCAACAGCGAATATCCCTAATGAGTCGCGCTCGATTCCTAGCCGGTGCGGTGCTCGTGCGCGAGCCGGATCAAGTCACGAATGACTTCTGCCTTGCTCGATAATTCCGGCTTCGTCAGGCGAACGCGATAGTGGCCCCAGCGGTTATCGTAATCCATCGCATCGAGGCCAGCCTCCTCAATCTTCGTATCAACCTCGGCGCTCTGCGGCAGCTTGAGTTCGAGCTTGAGGAAGTTCTTCTTCGGCTTGAACTCGACGAAGTTGAACGGCTGTCCATCGCGAGAAAGCCCGATGTAGAACTTGTTGTATTTCAGTTCGAGCGACGGATCGAACTCCTTGACGACCTTTAACAGATCGTCGGCCATCGCAAGCGTCGCCTTCGTTGCCCGCTGTTCCCAGTAACTCCGGTCAGTCGGCGCTGCTGCTGCATCCTCGTCCTCGTCGACCAGACCGCGCGACAGTTCGTCCATAACGGTTGTGAAGACGAGGGTGACATTGCTGCCAACGCGCAGCACCTGCATCTGGATAGCGATAAGCGGGATCGTGCCGTTGAATAGCGAAATGACGTTGAGAAAGCGGCTCGTGATGTCTTCGGCAACGATAACGGCGCAATGCTCGTACTGGGGATAGCGCTTCCGTTCTATATCCCAGTACTCAATCGTCCGAATGATGTGTGCCTCGTCAGTGGCGCCTAACTGCAATTCGACCTCGTACCGGCGCTTTGTCTCAACGTCTTGGAGGAGCAGATCGAGGCGCCCTGCGCGAGGCTGGATGCGCTCTTGATCGCGTAGAACCAGATCACCGAGGCCCAGGATCGAGGGATCTTCCGCAATAAGCTTCTGAACCCATTTCTCGCAATATTCAGGGTGCTGTTTCAGAAACAGTCGCTCGGGCTTCACGTAGTTTGCAGCCAACCCGCATCTCCCCCTCGTTCTTTCCGCATTTTCAATAGCCTCTACCTCAGAGTTCGGCCAGCGCCCCCGCCCGAGTTGATAACGTCGCCTCAGCCTGCGCGGTCAGGCGGCGGGGCGGCGCTCGACTCCTTAGCGTCGCCCCGCTCTCCTTTGGTGAGCGATCGAGATGGACGACGGACCTCAGCGCTTGGCGCGCATGGTGATCTCACAGGCGCTTTCAGACGCTGGTGTCGGAAAAGAAGACGGCGTCAGACGCAGCACGACCCCGCTGGAACGCGCGCACGCAATCGCGTTCCTGACAGCCGAGGGTGAGTGGGAGCGCTCGCGGCAATTTTGGTGCGATCTCGCCAACCTGAGCGCCGAGACGCTTCGTGAGCAAAGCACCCGGAAGCTGTCCCGTACCCATGAGGCCGAGACATTGCCCGCGGCATCCACCGGCACCGGTCCAGCGCGTGGGCCGCGACCCGGCACGAAGGTTCGCTTCATTTGGGACATGCTCGCGTCTCCTAACGGAGCTGAGCCAGGTCAGATCGCCAAGGCCATGGGTTGGAAACGCCTATCAGTCATGACCTGCATAATGGGCGACCTTCCGCAGAAATATGGCGCGCAGTGCGCGCGCGGCGCTGACGGCCGCTACCGCTTCGTTGAGGTACCGGCGTAGCTCCACCTGAAAGCTCGGTGACGCCGGGCCTCCTGCCACCCGCATGATGACCTCATCGAGCAGGTAGGGCCTGTCGGCACGGATCGACCAACCCTCCTGCGCGCCACGCTAGGAGGCTTTCTGATGCCCATGACCGAACAGCAGATGTCCGCGATGATCGACGCCGCCGTGCGCGAAGCAGTCGACCGGACGACGCGCGAACTCACAAGCAAGTTCGAGGCCGAGACCGCAGGGCTGCGCCGCAACCGCGATGATCTGCTCGCCGAGAAGAAGACCGGCGAGGGCAAGAAGCCGTGGCAGGCGCTGCTCGATGACGCCGACGCGATGAACGCGCGCATCGACGAGACACTGCGCAAAGCGCGCGAGGAGAACGCGCGCTGGGCATCGAAGCGCAGCGATCCGAACCTGCCGTCCGCCCTTCAGCGCAGCGGCGAAGTCACCATCAGCCGCGACGATGCCCGCAACGGCGCGAAGTACCGTGAGGCGAAGGAAGCCGCCGAGCGCGCAGGCGTTCCATTGCGCATCCTCGACGATGCGCCAGTGGAGCAGCGCACGGCATCTCCGGTCAAGTTCCTGCACGATGAGACCGCTGGGGTGCTGTTCGCCAACCGCGAGCTGGTGGCACAGGTCGGCCTGCCCCGCCTGAACGAATTGGCCGCGAGCAAGCAGGCCCGCCTCAACGTGTTCCGGTCGGAGGACGATCTTCCGGCGAACATGGCAAAGCGTCACGCAGAAGTGATCGCCAGCGGCGACCGTGACGCCATGCTCGATGGAGGTTCGCAATGACGCCGATCTATCGGGCCGTCGTCGCGGCGATCCTTGATGAGTCAGGCGTTCTCGACCCTGTGGTGAGGGCGGACGGCACGTTCCATGACAGCCAGGGCGATCTGCTGCACTCGGCAGACGGCCCGGCGCTGATCGTGCAGGCGCTCGCCTTAGCGGACGCGGCGGTAAACTCGCGGCTCGGTCGCGAAGTCGTCGAGGCACTTGCGAAGGACCTCGGCATCGACGCGCTGGAAGCGAAGTACGATGCGCTGGGCAGCGAGGGACATATTCTCTCCGATGATTGGGCGGCTGATACGCTCATTCGTGCAGCGCGCTTCGTCGCGTCTCAACCGGGCGCGTAGGCGGTGCCTGACATGCCGGAAAAGAAGGTAGGGCGGCGCTGTTCAGTCTGTGCGCACAGTTCGCTAGCGCGGATCGACCGCTACCTCGTCACCAAGGAAATGTCGCACCGGGCGATGGCGGACAAGTTCGACCTCGGCACCGATGCGCTGCACCGGCATCTGCGGTCGCACGTCGCGGAGGACCGAAAGCGGCAAATCCTGCTCGATGTGAAGCGGGAGGCCGATCAGGCTGTTGCCGACGAACTCAACGGCGAAGCGGTCGAGATCAAAAGCGGCCTCGCGCGCATCGTTCGAGAACTCGAAGCGATACTCAATCGTGCCAAGGCGCGTGGCGATGATCCGCTCGCGCTTGTCTCGCTCAAGGAGCTTCGCGGTACGCTGCTTGATCTCGCAAAGGTCTATGGGAGCCTCAAATCCGAGCTGACGGTTACGGTCAACCTCGCTGAGTCGCCGCAGTGGGTTCAACTGCGCGACATCCTCATGGACGTCCTTTCACGTCATCCCCAGGCGAAGCAGGACTTCATCGAACGAGCGCGCTTCCTCCGGCTCGAACATGCTGGATAGCGCGCTCCTAGCCTATCTCGACGGCCTGCACGTCGCGCTGGACCCCGCCGCGCGCTTCGAGCGCGTGATCGGTCCTGCGGACGACTGGCAGCGCGACTTTTTGCGTTCGTCGAGCGAGTTCGCACTGGTCCTATGCTCGCGTCAGGTCGGCAAGAGCACGTCCACGGCGTGCCTCGCGTGGGGCGCGATGAGCCTCGGCCTCATGGTCCTGATCGTCGCGCCGTCAGAGCGGCAATCGCGGGAACTGCTGCGCAAGGTTCTCGACTTCAAGCACGCCGATCCTAGCGCACCGCGTGTCGTCCGGTCGACACTGACCGAGCTTGAGCTTGCGAACGGCGGACGCGTGCTTTGCGCGCCCGCGTCGAGCGACACGGTGCGCGGCTTCACTGTTGATCTTCTGATCGTCGAGGAGGCGGCCTTCGTCGCGGACGAGGTGATTACCGCGTTGCTGCCCATGCGGAAGGAGAACGGGCGCGTCGTGATGATCTCGACGCCAGCAGGGCGGCAGGGATTCTTTTACGACACTTGGACCGCCGGAAAGGTGCACCGCATCTTCGCGCGCTCGATCGATATTCCGCGCCTTTCCGCCAAAGTCGCGTTCGACCGTCGCTTCATGCCCGCCGTCAAATTTCGGCAGGAGCATCTCTGCGAGTTTCTCGGCAGCGGCACCCCCTTTTTCGATCCTCTGTCTCTTGAGGCGGCGATCACTCCTGACATGAAGGCGCTCGCCCTATGAATTACGTTTATCGCAACAGCGATGAGGTTGTGCTGCGCACAGGAGCCGACCCGGCCATCCGGCGCGTCGTAGGGCATCATCGCTTTCACATTGGTCTCGACCTCGGCCAGTCCGACCCGACAGCGGTGGTGATCGTCGAGGACCGTCAGTTCCCGATCTGGGAGGACGGCGCACAACGCCTAGACAGGCGGCAGCGCTCGGTCGTCTATGCGGACAGGATAGAAGAGACCCGCTACACCGATATCGCCCGTCACGTTGCAGCGCTGCGTCAGCGCTCGCCTATCGCGGGCCGGTGCAGTCTAACCGTCGATGCGACGGGCGTTGGCCGCGCGTTCGTCGATGTGCTGTCCGAGCTGGGTATCGAGCATATGCCGGTACAGATGGTAGGCGGCTTGGCCGTAACGCGCGCTGGTCGGTTTACCAACGTCTCGAAGAACCTGCTTATCACGTCGCTAGCAGGCGCATTCGAGACGCAGCAGTTGAGCATTGCTGCCGACCTTCCGCTGCGGGCAAACCTGCTCGCTGAGCTTGAGAGCTTCCAAGTGAAGTTCACGGCGGCCGGAAATCAGGTTTTTGACGGTGGCGGAGCGGGCCATCACGCAGATATGGCGGTCGCGTTGGCGCTGGCTTGGTTTCGGTCAGAACAGGTCTTCGGCTTCACAGGTGAAGGTGTAATCGAAAACTGGCATTGAACTCGCTAGACTTGAACAACATGCGACGAACGCAGCGGCACATTGGCTGATGGCGCACTAAGGCGTAGTTCCTCACGAACTACCCGGGGCAAAACCAGTTGCCCGGCCTTTGCCTCTGCGATCCGTTCGCTCAACTGCTCTCGAACAGCAGTGTTGGTAATCCGCGGTAGCGTTATGGAGCCGATGTCTTCAGTCGCAATTGACGATAGCCCGTCTGAACCGGTCGCCAAAGCCCGCATCTGCACGCGAAAAGCCTCAGACGACAGGCCAAAGACGAGATCAGCTAATAGTGCCTCGCTTCCGGGTATGACCTCAAAGTGCGTGCAACCCGTAGTAACAATAAGATCACCAGCTGCCGCGTCGTCGCCGGCGATCATCCATTTTCCAGCGCTCGACCAGATGTTGGCAATAAACATATCGCCGGGCGCGGCTACAAGCTTTCCACGGTCAGGTAGCGCCCAGCCGAAATATTCCACCGCAATGTATGAGCCAAAGCTCTCGTAAATTTTCTCGATTTCCACGTAGCGATAGACTGCATCTGCCTTCTTTTTGAGACGACGCGTGACGGGCCGAATCACGTCGCTCACCTTGAAGTGCGGCACACCGGCGATCGCCGTCACGAGCCCCGCGTGCTTTTGGGACCAGCGCTTCGGATCGAGACAAAGATCGTCGCGCGCTATGATGTCGGCAGCCTGAACGACATAGCCGCCGGTTGATATCGCTTGCGGCACGCCGTCGGACAGCCAGTCGAAGGCGTCCACCACTGTCGATGAGTAGAGATCGCTCAACACGCGGTCGAAATCCGCATCAAGGACCGGTTCATTTGTCCCCGCATCGAGCACTAGCGATCCGTCTTTAGAGTCGCGCCGGTAGATGCGGCCCGACCGCTTGCTTTGAAGGTCCCACCCAACTTTTTCGACCAGATTGAAGTGGATCGGAAAATCCGGCATGAGCTTGAGATCGGTGATCGGCTCTTCCCTACGCTCTAGCACAACTACGGAAGCTGAAACGTCGGCCCCGGATTTCTTGAACGTGAAGCGCGGAAAGCCCACAACGGCCGCGATGCGCGCCTGTCGGAACAGCCACTCGCGAAAAGCTTGGTAGCGGCCGCCCCGGTTACCCAGATAGCCATTTGGTAGCAGGATTCCGACCCGACCGCCGGGCCGTACTGAGCGCAGGCAAACCTCAACGAACAGCAAGCCGGTTTCTTGCCCCTTCAGCGGGACGCGCTTGCCGCCAATCTCTTCGGTTCCGAGTTCGAATTGAGCGAGCACCTCCTTACGCTTTTCCACAATCTTGGTGCCAAACGGCGGATTGCAGAGCGCCGCAGTGTACTTACCCTCATGCTTCGGCAACTCCCTCAAACTGTCGCCCTGCTCTATGTGTGATGAGCCGTCACCGTTCAAAATCATGTTGAAGACAGAGAGCGTCACCGCCATGTCCGCGGTGTCTACGCCATGTAGTTGGGAGCCGATATTCGCACCGTGGCGCTCCTCGGCCACGCGCATTGCGCCAACCAGGAAGTCTGCGGTGCCACAGGCAGGATCACGGACGACATCACCGAATTTGGGATTCACGATACGAACGATGAGGTCGATCACCTCATAGGGTGTGAAGTATTGCGCGAGGTCGACCTTGTAGAGGGAACGACCAAAATACATAAAAAAGTCCTGTATCACCTGCGGCGATGATCCGAGAATATCGACTGGACAAATGATCTTCGAAATAAGGCGCAGAGACGCTCCGGAGCATCCCATTTTCTTGGAGGGCTTCTTAGGAAGGTGGGAGCCGTAAAGGGTTAAGGCTGCACTCAGCCCCTTCTCAATGATCTCCAAAATATCGGCATCCGGCACGTCGCCTATGCTGAAGTCCTGAATGATCATTCGACCATCCTTGGGACGGTTACTTTGTTCGTCGAAGATTTTGGTTAGCAGTAGTTTGAAAAGTATATCGTAGCGATCGTCTTTCGAATGCCCGGCTTGATGGAGGATATCATCAAGACGTGCAAACCGCTTCACGAGATCGGTATCAGGCTTCAGATCGCTGTAGTGAATGTCTTTCGCAGCTAGCGCAGAGCCAAACGCGGGCAACATCGCTATAGATGCTTCGCGGGTTTCGATATCAGAGCCCTTTACTTTCTTATAGAAAATGCTCTGCTCAACATCATCCCAATATATGCCGAGTGCGTCGGTAGAAGGGATCAAATCCATAGCCGGCTTGAGCTGATCGGTCTTTGCAGACTCAGCATCCGCAGAATCTCGCTTTATCTCTCCGATGATCTTCATACATCCTCGCCGCTTATCGTCGGCGAGAGTTTTTACGATCGAGACTGCGCGGTCGTAAACCACGATGTCCGCGCGCAAGGAATTCTTCCCTTTATGGCCAAACTTTATGACTTTTGTCTCAGCCTCAATCCGATCCTTGGGGTAACCTTTGCCTAGCAGCAGATTAATACAGTCAATACGCCGCTTCTCTTCCGTAAACGTAAGGCCATCCTTTGCTTTCAGTTTCGCCTTTAGAGCGCCCCGGATGGGACAGAAAAGCTGGGGATTCATGGACATCGAAAATGCCTTACACTACGGTGTAAGACCACATCTGCCAGCAAATTATCGATCTAGCAAGTCCGTTACACTGTGGTGTAACCAAAAATGTCAGTGATATGGGGCTCGACCCTTGCTGAGCTCATCGGCTGCTTTAGAAGGCGGTATAACTATGTTGGATGCCGAACAACAACGCCGCTTGGTGCCACTGAAGGACGCCATCACGAAGCATTTTGAGCATGGGGACTGGCTAGAGCTAGGCGCCCTGACGGGATGTATCAACGACGTACAGGGGCACTCGCGACTGCTCCGAAGCCTGAGCTGGGGCGATCCAGACTACGCTGGCCACGTGTTTACGGTGCTACTGAGCATGATAGAGCACGACCCAAGGAACCTCGGGATCATTGAGCAATACGTGGGCACTAAATTTGAGAATGGCGGCGAGAGCATCTCAAGCGCCCCGGGGCCTCGCAAAATCTACTTTACTCCGCACGTCTTCTCAGTGCCTGATGGGCCGCCGAACTCCTCGTTGGTTTCCGCGATGATGCCCTTCGACAAAGCGTTCGATGGGGTTTACCAAGCAATTCAGCAAGCCTCCTCCAACTGCGGCCTTGCATGCCAGCGGGTCGACGACATCTGGGAGAGCTCTACCGTCATCCAAGACGTCTTCTCGCTCATCTTTCGTAGCCAGATCGTTGTTTGCGATTTCACGGGTCGCAATCCGAACGTCTTTTATGAGTGCGGCATCGCTCACACGTTAGGCAAGCACGTCGTGCCTATCGCCCAGCATAAGTCGGACGTGCCTTTCGACCTTCAGCACCATCGCTATCTGCCCTACCTCGACAATGTCGAAGGGTTAACCAAGCTTACCAGCGGTCTAACCTCTCGGTTTGCTACCCTAAATGGGCACTCCGCTCAGTGGGCAAACGGGGCACGTCTTTAGGAGCGGCCAGCCCAAAAGCGCTTGAAGGCGGGCAAGACCCAGTGCTAGTTGTAGATGCCGGTGCGGGTATGGTGAAATGGTATCACAGGAGCTTCCCAAGCTTCTAGCGCGGGTTCGATTCCCGCTACCCGCTCCACCCTCTCAGCGCGCACGAAGCCTGACCTGAGATAAACCTGCAATCTTCGATTAGCCGCTCAGCTAACGTATTGTTTCGAAATCGGAACCCGGAACGATATTCTCAGCTTCCCAAGCTGGATGTCGCCGGTTCGACCCCGGTCACCCGCTCCACGCTCTCCCCCGCCCCGACGGCGCCATGCCGCGCTGGCCGACGCATCCCAAATGGGTGCAATTCCCGCTGCTTACCGGCCCTCCCCGTTTGACGCCCGCCGGCGCAGCATGACATTCTCGCGTGGTTTCGGGAGGCGCGGCCATGGCAACGGCACATCGGGCACGACGGATCCCCCGCCGGTTCGCGGTCGCCATCGGGCTGCTGCTCGCGGGTGCGCAGGCCGCGCCCGACACGTCCGCCGACAGCGAGGAAATCCTGGTCAAGGCCCAGCGCCTGTCGCCCGCCCAGGCGCGCGCGCGGGCGATCGCCTATGTCCAGCACACCGGAGTCGTCGTCGGCAAGCCGATGGTGGCGCGCTGGATCGACAAGGTCTGCCCGCGCGTCGTCGGCCTGTCGCCCGAGCACCGGCAGATCGTCGAAGCCCGCTTCCGTGCCGTCGCGGCGCAGGTCGGCGCGCCGCTCGCCGCGCCGGGGTGCACGGCCAATGTGCTGATCCACTTCGTCGGCGACGGCGCCGCCTTCGCGCGCGCCGCTGCGGCCGGCGACCGCCGCCGGCTGGGCGATGTCTCCGTCGCGGCGCGGCAGGCGCTGCTCAACGGCCCGGCGCCGATCCGCTGGTGGTATCGCGACGAGCTGCGCACCCGCGACGGCCTGCGCGCCATCAACACCGACCCGCCCTTCGTCGCCACCGAGGGCGTACCGGGCCCGACGCTGCCGAGCAACGGCGCCGACAATGTGACGATGGCGCAATATAGCTCGAGCCAGGTCAGCACGCAGATTCAACGCGCGCTCACCGGCGCGACCGTTGTGGTCGACGCGCCGCGGTCGACGGGCGCCCCGCTCGCCGCCGTCGCGGCCTATGCCGCCTATGTCGCGCTCGCCGAGGTGACGCCGCCGGCCCGGCCGCTCGCGGGATCGATCCTCGGCCTGTTCGGCACCGCGCCGCCCGCCGGGCTGACGCGTCTCGACGAGAGCTTCCTGCGCGAACTCTATGCGCTGCCGCTCGACCGCAGGGCGCGGCAGCAGCGCACCCGCCTCGTCCGGGCGCTTCAGAAGGACCGGTCGGGCTTCTAGCGCGCCAGCCGTTCCTCGACCGCGTCGGCGGCGCGTCTGGCCTCGTCGCGCACCGCATCGGCGCGGTCTTCGAGGCGGTCGGCCTCGGCCTCGAGCCGCTCGGCATCGAGATCGGCGCGGTCGCGGATCGCGTCGGCCTGCGCCTCGACCGCCGCTTCGGCCGAATCGCGCGCGCGGTCGATGCGCTCGCCGAGGCGTTCGGCCGGCCCGTCGCCGATGGCGACCGCCTGACCGTTCTGCGCGTCGGTGACCTCGCCGGCATTCTCGGCGGTCCCGTCGCAGGCCGCCAGCAGCGCGGCGCCCGCCAGCATCATGATTGTCGCGCGCATGTGATTCTCCTTGTCGCCCGGGAGATCAAACGCCGGCGCACCCGCAAGGGTTCAGGGGCGAACGAGCGTCGCCTGAACCACGTCGATGCCGCCCGAGCGGAACCCGCCCTCGCAATACATCAGGTAGAAGCGCCAGATCTTGTCGAAACGCGCATCGAAACCGGCAGGCAGCCGGCCTTCGGCGCGCGCGGCGTCGTAGCGGTCGCGCCAGGCGCGCAGCGTCCGCGCATAATGCGCCCCGAACGCCGCCGAGCCGCCCCAGCACAGCCCGGCCGCTTCGGCCGCCGCCCGCAGCCGCGGCTCGCTCGGCAGGATGCCGCCGGGGAAGATATAGGTCTGGATGAAGTCGGCGCCGCGCCGATATTCCTCGAACACCGCCTCGTCGATGGTGATGACCTGCAGCGCCGCCCGCCCGCCGGGTTTCAGCACGCGATGCAGCGTGTCCATATAGGCGGGCCAATAACGTTCGCCGACCGCTTCGAACATCTCGACCGACGCGACATGGTCGAAGCGGCCGGCGACATCGCGATAGTCGCACAGCTGGAAATCGACGCGATCGGCGAGCCCGGCGCGCGCGATGCGGCGCTCGGCATAGGCGAGCTGTTCGCGGCTGAGCGTGATCCCGGTGACGCGCGCGCCATAGTCGGCGGCGGCGATCTCGGCGAGCCCGCCCCAGCCGCAGCCGATCTCGAGCAGATGGTCGCCCGGCTTGAGCGCGAGCCGGTCGAGCAGGGTGCGCACCTTGCGGCGTTGCGCGGCGGCGAGATCGTCGCCGTCGGCGTAGATCGCCGAGGAATAGCTCATCGTCTCGTCGAGCCAGGAGGCGTAGAAATCGTTGCCGAGATCATAGTGGAAGGCGATGTTGCGCCGGCTGCCGGCGCGCGTGTTCTGCTGCAGCCCGCGCAGCAGCCTGTTGAGCCGGCGCAGCAGCGGATGCCCGCGGTCGGTCGCACCGAGCGAGTGCCGGTTGAGCATGAACAATTCGGCGATCGCGGTCGGGTCGGGGCTGTCCCAGTCGCCGTCGAAATAGCTGCGCGCAAAGCCCGCCGAGCCGCCGGTGATCACCCGGACCAGCGGCATCCAGTTGCGGATGCCGATCTGCGCGTGCGGGCCCGGCGCGCGACCGCCGAGCCGACGGACGCGGCCATCGGGCAGCGTGGCGTCCATCGTACCCCGCGCCAGCCCCCTGTCGATGCGTTCGAGACCCAGTTCGACGCCGGGCGCGAGCAGCCGCGCCAACAGGCCGCCCCCGAGCAGGAACCGCCCGTCGGCCCTCACCAGATGCTTGCCGCGATCGACGCCCGAAGCTTCCATCAAGTCCTCATCCCCCCGAATCTATCGCGCACGAGCTACGCTTCCAAGCCGGGTTCGGCTGCAATCGCCTGCCGCCTTTCGCGAACGGCGCGAAGCCTTTATCTGCGGTGCTTCATCACGGGAGGGTCGAATGCCGCGTATCGCCTATGTCGACGGGGCCTATGTGCCGCTGGCCGATGCGGCCGTGTCGATCGAGGACCGCGGCCTGCAGTTCGGCGACGGCATCTACGAGGTGGCGGTGTCGCTCGACGGCAGGCTGTTCGACTGGCCGGCGCATGCGGCGCGGCTCCGCCGCAACCTCGCCGAACTGTCGATCGCCGAGCCGATGACTCCGAAGGCGCTCGAGCTGGTCGGCCGCACGCTGGTGCGCAAGAACGGCGCCGCGCAGGCGCTGCTCTACATCCAGGTGACGCGCGGCACCGCGCGGCGCGACCACCCCTTCCCCCCGGCCGCCCGGCCGACGCTGATCATGACCGCGCGGCCGTTCGACTATACGCCCCGGGTCCGGCAGCAAGCGACGGGGATCAGGATATTGACCCAGCCCGAGCAGCGCTGGGGCCGCTGCGATCTCAAGACGACCGGTCTGCTCGCCAACGTCCTCGCCAAGCAGGCGGCGCGGCAGGCTGGCGCCTTCGAGGCGTGGCTGGTCGAGGACGACGGCACCGTGACCGAAGGCGCATCGACCAACGCGTGGATCGTGCTGCACGACGGCACGCTGGTCACGCATCCCGCCGACCGCAAGATCCTGCCCGGCATCATGCGCGACACGCTGATGCGGCTGGCGCGGGCGGCGGGGATGCGCGTGGCGGAGCGGTCGTTCGACCTCGACGAGGCGGCGGCAGCGGCGGAAGCGTTCGTCACCTCCACCACCGCGCCCTGCCTCGGCGTCGTCTCGATCGACGGGCGGCCGGTCGGCGACGGCACGCCCGGCCCGGTCAGCCGGCGCCTGGCCGCGCTGCTGTGGGACGAGATCGAACGACAGACCGGCTATCGGCCGGCGGGATAGGCGATCACCACCGGCGGCATGAAGGCGTCGACGTCGAGGGCACCGGTCTCGCGCTCCTTCATGCGTTCGCGCATGCGCTTTTCCATCGCATCGATCCGCTCGCGGGCCCGCTTGAGCCCGTCGAGCATGCGCTCCTCGCGGTCGCGCATGCCGTCGGCGAACGCCTTGCGATCCGCTGCCGACAGCTTCTGGTAGGCGGCGAGCATCGCATCCTGCTGGCGCTCGTGCTGCTTGACGACGAGGTCGCGCTCGGCCGCCTGGGCGCGGCGCACCGCGGCGACGTCGAGCCGATCGGCGGCGATCAGCGTGAGGACGCGCTGGCGCGCCGCGCGCACCGCCGCCCGATCCTCGGCCGACGGCCGCGGCTTCATCGCCTCGCGCAGCGTCGCCCGGCCTTCGGCCGACATGCCGGCAAACCGGTCCACTTCGTGGAAGCCCGCCATGCCCGGCGAGAGACGGCGGATCTGCCCCTCGGGCGGCGGCGCGCCCGGCGGCTGCGCCTGGGCGAACGCCGGCGCGGCGATCGCGACGGCCAGCGCGGCGGCCGCCGCCTTGAGCGTTGTACGGATCATATCAGCGATTCCTCTTCGGGTGTCAGGGTGAACACGGCGCCCCAGAGCTGGACGTCCTGCGCGACCTGCGCGGTCTGCACCGGCGCGTCCGCCGGGGTCGCGGCAGCGATTTGCGGCGGCGCCGACGAACGGGGATCGCCCGGGGCCGACGGCAGGATGACGATCGCGGCGAGCAGCGAGGCAGCGACCGAGCCGCCGAGCACCGCCGCCGGCAGCCAGCGGCGCGGCGACGGCACGCGGGCCAGCGCCGCGTCCGCGGCCGCGGTGGCATCGACGTCGGCGGCCGCCACCGGCGATCGCGCCCAGATCGCCAGTTCGGCATCGAGCGCGCCGGCGACATCGACCTCGGCCTGCAACGCCGGATCGCCGGCAACGAGCCGCTGCGCCGCCACGCGTTCGGCGGCCGGCCAGCGGGCGACATCGGCGCCATAGGCGGCGATGATCTCCTGCGCTCGGCTCCGCTCCATCACATTCACTCCTTCGTTCCGGCCAGCATGCCGGCCAGCTCGACGCGCGCCCGCGCCAACAATCCCTCGACCGCCTTGGGGGTGGTCTCCAAGGCCTCGGCGATCTCCGCCATCGTCGCGCCTTCGAGATGGAAGAGCGCGATCGCCATGCGCTGACGCGGGTTCAACCGCGCCATCGCCGCCTGCAGACGCGCCGCACGATCGCTCGCCTCGGCCGCCTCATAGGGCGTGGCGTCGGGCGACGCCGCGTCCGCCGCTGCTTCGATCGGCGCCACCGGCCTGATCGCGCGGCGGCGATCGATGCAGGCGTTGACGACGACGCGCCGGAACCAGCCCTCGACCGAGCCGCGCGTCGCGTCGAAGCGCGACGCGCCCTGCCACAGCTTGACCAGCGCGGTCTGCACGGCGTCCTCGCCTTCCGCGCGATCGCCGAGCACCTTCGCCGCGAGGCGGATCGAGGGGGCGTAGAGACGCGCGGTCAACAGCCGGAACGCGGTCCGATCTCCATTGGCGATGCGCGCCATCAGCGCGTCGTCGGGAAGCTCGGGTGCGGCCATCGCCTTCAGCATATGCGAAGGATTACGCGCCGGGGGAACCAAATCCCCCGCGCGCGCGCCGTTCGGCGTCGAACGGCGGTCAGGCGGCTAGTGCGGCCGCACGGATCGGGAGCGGCAGGCGCATCCAGCCCGGGATCGCGCCGACCGTTCGAAGCTGGCCCCGCTCGGGCAGCGACACGCCCGGCGCCAGTCGCGCGAGCAGCCGGCGCCGATCGACCGGGCCGGGCACTTCCCAGCCGGCCGTCGGCGCCGCATCGAATCCGAAGCGACCATAATATTCGGGGTCGCCGATCAGCACGATCGCCTCATGCCCGCAGGCGTCGGCCACCTCGAGCGATGCGCGCATCAGTCGCTTGCCGAGGCCCGTCCCCTGGAGGTCGGGCGCGACGGCGACCGGGCCGAGCAGCGTCAAATGGTGCGCGGTCGCAGCGTCCGCCAGCTCGCACGGCCAATATTGGATCGAGCCGACCAGGCGGCCGCGCTCGCGCGCGACGAGGCTCAGCCCCTGATAGGGTGCGACGCCCTCGCGCAGCCGGTAGGCGGTGCGCAGGTGGCGGCCGGGCTCGAAGGCGGCATCCAGCAGGAGTTCGATGTCGGCGCTGTCCGCGGCGCCGGCGGGGTAGAGATGCATCGATGTTCCGATCGTTCGAAGGTTCGACAGGCTGGACGGCCGTCAGCCGCCCCCCGCCGCGCGTGCCGGCGCGGCGGTCAGCCTCGTCGCAAAGTTCGAACCTCGAGGATCATCGGTGAAATCCTGTGCAAAAAGCGCCGCGCCACTATCATGCCTTCGACCGCTTCGCAAAACTATTCAAAGGCCGAGTGACGGCTTCATGCCAGGATGCTGTTGCATCGGGGCTGAACGACTCGACCCGCCACGCGAAAGGAAGCCGGACCCATGAAGCTCTACGACATGGTGAAGGCCCCCAACCCGCGGCGGGTGCGCATGTTCCTCGCCGAGAAGGGCGTTGCGGTCGAACGCGTCGAGATCGACATCCCCGGCGGCGCCAATCTGGCGGGCGACTATCTGGCGATCAATCCGCGCGGCGTCGTGCCGACGCTGCAGCTCGACGACGGCACCATCATCGACGAATCGATCGCCATCTGCCGCTACATCGACGCGCTGCATCCCGAGCCCAACCTGTTCGGCCGCGATCCGGTCGAGATCGCCCGCGTCGAACAATGGCAGCGGCGGGCCGAATTCGAGGGCCTGTTCAACATCGCCGCGGTGTTCCGCAACACCGCCGAGCCCTTCGCCAACCGGGCGATGCCCGGCACGGCCCCGCCGCTCGCGCAGATCGCCGCGATGGCCGAGCGCGGCCGCGTGCTGACCTGGCATTTCATCGACATGCTCGAGGCGCGGCTCGGCGAGAGTATCTATGTGGCGGGAGACCGGTTCACGCTGGCCGACATCACCGCATTGGTAGCGGTCGATTTCGCCAAATGGGTGCAGATCCGGATGTCCGAGGCGCATCCCAATCTGCAGCGCTGGTACGCGGCGGTGTCGAGCCGACCGAGCGCGAAGGCTTAGGAAGGGCGATAAGCCACCTGTCCGTCATCCTGACGAACGTCAGGATCTTAGCGCAATGAGCCACTACCGGCGCGGCACCGCGGATGCACCCTCACGAGATACTGTCTTTCGTCAGGATGACGGCGTTCAGCGGGGGTGCACGCCCCAAAGAGAAGCGGCCCAGCCGTGAAGCTGGGCCGTCGATGCGTCGCGGGAGATCCGGCCTACTGAAGGCCGGCGATCGCCTGGTCGGTGAGCTGCTTCTGTGTCCTGGCGTCGGTCTTCTCGACGATCAGCCGCTTTGCCGCCTCGGTCGCGAGCGTCGCGGCGCGGGCGCGCAGGTCGGCCTCGGCCGAACGTTCGGCGGCGGCGATCTTGTCCTCGGCCTGGCGGGTGCGACGGGCGATCGACGCCTCGGCCTGGCGCTGCGCCTCGGCGACGATCGTCGCCGCCTCGGTCCGCGCCGCGCCGAGGATCATCTCGGCGTCCTTGGCGGCCTGCGCCTGCTTGGCGCGGTAGCCCGCGAGCAGCTGCTCGGCATCCTCTCGCAGGCGCCGCGCCTCGTCGAGTTCGGCGCGGATCCGCGCGCCGCGGCCATCGAGCATGCCGGCGACCGCCTTCGGCACCTTCAGATAGAGCAGGACGCCGACGAAGATCAGGAACGAGATCGCCACCCAGCCGTAGGAATCGAGCCCGAGAAACGCCTCGTGATGCTCGCCCTCGACGGCATGTTCGACGCTCTGCGTCGTCGCCTCGGGCGTGCCCTGGCCGACCGCGTCGAGCACGATCGGGTTCGACGCGCCGCCCTCGAGCGTCTGGTCGGTGACCCCCGGGCTGGCCACCGTGCTGCCCGGCTGGTCGGCGACGACCGGCGGCGTTTCGAGCTGCTGCGACTCTTGCATCTGTTCGGTCCTCAGGCCTGCGCAGCGGCGATGGCGGCGCCCGCCTCGACCGGCGTCGGGCGGCGGCCGGTGAGCCGCTCGACGATGTCGGCGGTGGCGTCGGCGGCGACGGCGTCGAGATTGGCGAGCGCCTGCGCGCGCGCCGCCTCGATGCGAGCCGACGCCTCGGCGATGCGGGCGTCGAGCCCGGCGTCGACGCTCTTCAGCCGCTCGGCGGTTTCGCGCGACGTCGATGCCTTCGCCTCGACCGTCACCTTGGCGGCGGCGCCGCGTGCCTCGGCCAGCGACGCCTCGTAGGCGGCGCTGGTCGCCTCGGCCTGCGCCTTGGCGGTTTCCGCATGGGCGAGGTCGTCGCCGATCACCTGCGCGCGCTTCGTCGCCACCTTGTCGACCTTCGGCAGCGCCCCGTAGGACAGCGTCAGGTAGAGGATGGCGAAGATGAGCGCGAGCCAGACGATCTGCGGCAGCGCGTTGGCGACTTCAAATTGAGGCATTTTGCCCTCGTAACGTGGTGCAGTTCACGTCCGTGTCAGGCGGCGGGACGAGGCCCGCCGCGCCGAAATCAGACGACGAACAGCAGGATCAGCGCCACGAGGAACGAGAAGATGCCGAGCGCTTCGGTCACGGCGAAGCCGAACAGCAGGTTCGGGCGCATCGCGTTGGCGGCGGCCGGGTTGCGCAGCGCGCCCTGCAGGAACAGGCCGAAGATGATGCCCACGCCGAGCGCGGCGAGGCCCATGCCGAAGGTGGCGATGCCCGCACCGAGAAGCTTTGCAGCAGCAGCGTCCATTGTCTTAGTCCTCTTGGTTGTAAGCGTTAGTGGCTGAGATTGACGGAGTCGTTCAGGTACACGCAGGTCAGCAGCGCGAACACATAGGCCTGCACCACGGCGACCAGCAGCTCGAGCGCGTAGAGCGCGACGTTCATCGCCATCGGCAGCACGCCGATCAGCGGCAGCAGGCCGCCGGCGAGGCCGAGGCTGATGATGAAGCCGGCGAACACCTTGAGCAGGATGTGACCCGCGGTCATGTTCGCGAACAGACGGACGCTGAGCGTGATCGGCCGCGACAGGAACGAGATCAGCTCGATCGGGATGATGATCCACCACAGATACCAGGGCGTACCCGGCGGCAGGAACAGCGACAGGAAGTGGAAGCCGTGCTTGGCGACGCCGATCACCAGGCAGATCAGGAACACCAGCGCCGCAAAGGCGAAGGTGACGGCGATATGGCTCGTCACCGTGAAGGCGTAGGGCAGCAGGCCGATCAGGTTGGCGATCAGCACGAAGATGAACAGCGAGAAGATGAAGGGGACGTAGGCGCGTCCCTTGGGCCCGATATTCTCGTCGACCATGCCGACGACGAACTCGTGGACGCTCTCGACCGCCGACTGCCAGCGGCCGGGCACCAGCTCGGCCTTGCGCATGCCGAAGAACATGAACGCCCATGTCGCGACGAGCGCCAGCGTCATGAAGAGCGCGGCGTTGGTGAACGAGACGTCGTAGCCCGCGACTTCCAGCGGGACGAGCGGCTTGATCTGGAACTGTTCGAGCGGACTGGCCACCGAGCTATCGCTCCTCGTCTTCAGGTACGGTGGGCAATGCGTCCAGTTCCGCCTGTGTCACCTTGGCCGCCTCACGGTTGACCGTGCGCAGCAGGTTGCGGAACCCGACGTAGAGACCCAACATGAAAAACAGCAAAAGCAGCCACGGCGTCGTGCCCAACCAGCGGTCGAGCAGGTAACCGAGACCGGCGCCGACGAGCACACCCGAGACGAGCTCGAGCGCCAACCGCGTGCCTTGCCCGAATGCCGATCCGGCGACCTGAAGCGGGTTCGGTTCCGGATTGGCCCTACGCTTGGCCTCCGCCAGACGGGCCTCGAGACTTTCGAGGTCGTCGGTGGGGCGCTGGCTCGTCACCGGAAGGTCTCCCGCAGGTCGTGCGCTTGCGCGCAAGCAGGGCTCACGGCGGCAACCCGCCGAAGCGAGGCCCGTTTAGTTGCGGGTATGTGGCAAGTCAACCGTAGCCACGCCGCGCTGCAGCAACGATGTGCAGGCGAAACGGCTATGCCGCTGCGAGCAGCAGGCTCGCGCGCTCCAGATCGACCGAGACGAGCTGGCTGACCCCCTGCTCCGCCATCGTGACGCCGAACAGCCGGTGCATCCGGCTCATCGTCACCGCATTGTGCGTGACGATCAGGAAGCGCGTGTCGGTGAGCTCGGTCATGCGGTCGAGCAGGTCGCAGAAGCGCTCGACATTGGCGTCGTCGAGCGGCGCGTCGACCTCGTCGAGCACGCAGATCGGCGCCGGATTGGTCAGGAACACGCCGAAGATCAGCGCGACGGCGGTCAGCGCCTGCTCGCCGCCCGACAGAAGGGTGAGCGACTGCAGCTTCTTGCCCGGCGGCTGCGCCATGATCTCGAGCCCGGCTTCGAGCGGATCGTCCGATTCGATCAGCTCGAGATGCGCCGCGCCGCCGTTGAACAGCGTGGTGAACAGCTCGCGGAAATGCGTGTTCACCGCCTCGAATGCCGCGAGCAGCCGGACGCGGCCCTCGCGGTTGAGACTGCCGATGCTGCCGCGCAGCCGCGCGATCGCGGTTTCGAGCTCGGCACGCTCGGCCGCCGAAGTGGTGCGCGTCTCGTCGAGTTCGGCGAGCTCGGTCTCGGCGCGCAAATTGACCGGGCCGATGCGCTCGCGCTCGAGCGTCTGCCGCTCCATCTCGACCGACAGCGTTTCGGCCGCGCCGACGTCGTCCTCGTCGAAGCCGAGCCGTCCGGGCAACAGCGGCGGCGGGCACTGGAAGCGCTCGCCGGCAAGGTGCGCCACCTCGACCCGGCGCAGTTCATGCTGTTCGGCGAGCGTCGTCAGCCGCGCCCGCTCCTCGCGCGCCTGCGCATGCTGCTCGCTGGCGCTGCGCAACTCGGCCTCGATCGCCTTGAGCCCCGATTCGGCAGCGGCGAGCGCATCGGCAGCGGCACGGCGCGCCGCCTCGGCGCTATGGATATCGTCGGCGAGCGTCGCCTGCTGCCGGCCGATCGCCGCGGGCCGTTCGGCAAGCTGTGCCGCCTCTTCGTCGATCGCCGCCCGCCGTGCCCCGAGTTCGGCGCGCTGGCTGGTACTACCGGCGAGCCGCCGCTCCCAGCCGCCGCGTTCGACGCCGATGGCCGCCTGTCGCGCCACGTCGCTGTCGAGACCGCGGGCGAGCCCGGCGTGATCGGCGCGTGCCGAGGCGAGCGCGGCGCGGCTCGTCTCGACGGTCCGCCGCGAATCGCCGGTCAGCGCGGTCAGCGCGGCGACATCGGGCAGCCCGGCGCGGCTGGCCTCGGCCTCGGCGACACCCGCGCTCGACGCCTGCGCCTCCGCCGTCGCGCGTTCGAGCGATTCGCCCAGCGCCTCGAGGCGGCTGTTGCGCCGGTCGAGCGCCGCCGCCAGCTGCGCGATCCGGCCTCGCGCCGCTTCGCGAGCCCGCTCGCCGACGGTTCGCGCGTCGCGGGCGCGTCGATCGTCGGCCTGCGCGGCCTCGAAGCGCCCGCGCGCCGCATCGAGCGCCGCCTGCGCAGCGGCGACGCGTGCCTGCGCCTCGGGAAGCAGCGCTTCCACCTCGGCGAGGCGGTTGCGCTGGACGAGCCGCTCGGCGGCAGCCGCCGACTGCCCGCCATGTGCGACGAACCCGTCCCAGCGCCACATCCGGCCGTCGCGGCTGACGAGCCGCTGGCCGACCTTCAGGTCGCCGGCCATCGCGGCGGCAGCCTCGGGCGCCGCGATGCCCACCTGCGCGAGGCGACGTGCCAGCTCGTCGGGCGCATCGACCTCGACGGCCAGCGGCGCCACGCCCTCGGGGAGCGCGGGATCGTCGTCGCCCCGGGCGGCGCCGGCCCAGCTTCGCCCCGTCGTCGCGGCGCCGATTCCCGCCGACAGGTCGTCACCGAGCGCCGCGGCGAGCGCCGCCTCATAGCCGGGCGTCACCCGAATCGCGTCGAGCGCGCTGCGCCCGCTGCTGCCCGCCGGCGAGGCGAGCATCCGGGCCAGCGCGTCGCGCTCGGTCGCCAGCGCCGCCGACGCCGCCCGCGCCTCGGCAAGGCTGCGGTTGGCGTCGTCGCGCGCCGCTTCGGCGGCGAGGCGCTCGGCATCGGCGGCCTCGATGCGCGCCGTCGCTTCGGCGATCGCCGCCTCGGCCGCGGCGAAGTCGGCTTCGGCGGCTTCGCGCGCGGCATCGTCGCCATCGTCGCCGAGCAGTCCGTCGCGCTCGCGCTCGAGCCGCGCCACCTCCTCCTGCGCGCGGCGGGCGCGCGCGACGGCCGCGGCGAGCGCCGATTCGGCGGCGCGGTGGCGCGCCTGCGCCTCGGCCTGCGCCTCGATGCGCGCATCGAGTTCGCGCTGGTCGTCGGACGCGGTCCTCTCGGCGACGGCGACGCGCGCCGCCGCCGCATCGAGCCCGCTGCGCGTCTCGGCGATCCGTCGTTCGAGGCCCGACGCCTCGGCCGCCAACCGGTCGAGCGCAGCCGCCGCATCGTCGGCGAGCCCGGCTTCGCGATCGAGATCGCGCGCCGTGGCGGCGCGATTCGCCGCCAGCTCCTGCCGGCGCCGCTCGACCTGCGCCAACTCGGCGGCGAGCGACTGCCGCGCCTGGTTGAGCGCCTGGAGATGCGCGGCGGCTTCGGCTTCGGCCTGGCGCAGCATCGGCAGCGCCGCCGCCGATTCGGCCTGCAGCGTCGACAGCCGTGCCGCGGTGCGGGTCGACTCGGCGACCTTCGCTTCGATCGCCGCCGCGGCCGCCTTCGCCTGGTCGGCGGCCTGCGCCGCCTCGCGCCAGCGCGCGAACAGCAACTGCCCCTCGATGCGGCGGATACGGTCGGAGTGCAGCCGGTAGCGCTCGGCCTGCTTGGCCTGGCGGCGCAGCGCGGTGGCCTGCGCCTCCATCTGCTGGAGCACGTCGTCGAGGCGCCCGAGATTGGCCTCGGCGGCGCGCAGCCGCTGCTCGGCGTCCTTGCGACGCACATGGAGCCCGGCGATCCCGGCCGCCTCCTCGAGCATCGCCCGCCGCTCCTGCGGCTTGGCGGCGATGATCGCGCCGATGCGGCCCTGGCTGACGAGCGCCGGCGAATGCGCGCCGGTCGCCGCGTCGGCGAACAGCAGCTGGACGTCCTTCTGTCGGACGTCCTTGCCGTTGATCCGGTAGGCGGAGCCGAGGCCGCGCTCGATGCGGCGCGTCACCTCGATCTGGTCGCTGTCGTTGAACTGCGCCGGCGCCCGCCGCGCTTCATTGTCGAGCAGCAAGGTGACGTCGGAGAAATCGCGGCTCGGCCGCGACTGCGTGCCGGCGAAGATCACGTCCTCCATGCCGCCGCCGCGCAGCGACTTGGGCGAGGATTCGCCCATCACCCAGCGGATCGCCTCGAGCAGGTTGGACTTGCCGCAGCCGTTCGGGCCGACCACGCCGGTCAGGCCGTCCTCGATGCGCAATTCGGTCGCGTCGACGAACGACTTGAAGCCGGCAAGCCTGAGGCGCTGGAAGCGCAACGCTTAGGGCCTCAGGCGGCGCATGGGGTCAGAGCGCCGCCTTGATCTTCGGCTCGAGCTCCGCCCAGGTGTCGACGCCCTCGAGCGTCTCGCCGTTCATCGCGATCGTCGGCGTGCCGGTCAGGCCATATTGGGTGACGGCGTCGTTGCGGATCTTGCCGAGCAGATCGATCTGCTTGGTGTCGGCCATGCACTGCTTGAGCTTGGAGGCGGGCAGGCCGCGCGCCGCGAAGAAGCTGTCGAGGCCGGCGATGCGCAGGATGCCGAGCAGCTGCTCGTCCTGCGGCTGGCCCTGGAGCTCGGCGAACTTCGACTGGTTGTCGAACGCGGTCTGCATCCAGCTCTTCTGCGTGCGGAAGACGTCGTCGATCAATCGGAAGAACGGCGCCGCGCCCTGGCAGCGCACCGCGAGCGACACCGGCGGATCGAGCGGGCCGCCGAGCAGGAAGGTGCGCAGCTCGTAGCTGACGTCGCCGGTCCGGACATAGTTGGCGAGCGAGATCTTCGACGCCTCGTGGAAGTCGGCGCAGTGCGAGCAGGACAGCGAGGCGAATTCGAGAATCTTCACCTTGGCGTTGGGGTTGCCCATCAGGAAGCCGCCGTCGGCGGTCGCCGTCATGGTCTTCGTCCAGTCCTGCCTGGCCGTCGCGGCGCCGCCGGCCGGCGCGCTCTCGCCGTTGGCGGCCGCGTTCGACGGCGCGCCGCTGTCGCAGGCGCCGATGAAGACCAGAAGCGAGGCGGCAGCGATCGAACGCATCGGCCGACGGACGTTGAGCAACATGCTGGCTATCCCCAATTGCCGCCCGCCACCCGCGGGCGCGATGCGCCGGTTTATGCCGCCAAGGGGGCGGCTAGTCAAAGACGGGCGGCCCCTTGGTGACCGCGATCTGCTGCGCCAGCGCCTCGAGCGAGGCGCGCAGCCCCGGATCGCCGATCGGCTTGAGCATCGACGCCATCTCGGCCGAGAGCGGCTTGAGCTCGGGCTTGGCATCGCGCGAGGGGCGCGGCGGCAGCTCGCCATGCTTCAAACTGACGCGCGCCACCGCCGAATAGCCGAAGAAGCGGTTCACCCGCTCGATGATCTGCGGCTCGACGTGCTGGAGCATCGTCGCGAACGAACCCGAGCAGACGATGGTCAGCGTCGCGCCGCTGCGCTTGCCCGGCGGGAACGACAGCGCATCGGGCGCCGAATAGCGGGCATATTTCTCGCCGACGATCTCGGGCCAGCGTGCGACGATCGCCGACTGGACGAAGCCGAAGCGGCGGAAGGCGGCGCGGCTGACGCCGGGCACGATGTCGGCGACCGAACGCACCTGCCCCGCCCGGATCCCGCCGCGCCCCGTCTTGCCCGATTCCGCCATGCGCCAATCCATGCCATAGCGGCGCGATGCCCGTCGACTCCGCGGCCCGAGAAATTCTCGCCTGGTATGATGCGAACGCGCGGCCGATGCCGTGGCGCCGCCCCCCCGGCGCGCCCGATCGCGCCGACCCCTATCGCGTGTGGCTGTCCGAAATCATGCTGCAGCAGACCACCGTGGCGATGGCGACGCCCTATTTCGAGGCGTTCACGCGGCGATGGCCGAGCGTCGAGGCGCTCGCCGCCGCCGACGATGCCGAGGTGATGGGCGCCTGGGCCGGCCTCGGCTATTACGCCCGCGCCCGCAACCTGCTCGCCGGCGCCCGCGCCGTCGCGGCACGCGGCGGTTTTCCCGACAGCGAAGCCGGGCTGCTCGGGCTCCCGGGCGTCGGCCCCTATACCGCTGCCGCGGTTGCCGCGATCGCCTTCGATCGGCGCGCGGTCGTCGTCGACGGCAATGTCGAGCGGGTGATGTCGCGGCTGTTCGCGGTCGAGACGCCGCTTCCCGCCGCCAAGCCGCTGCTTCGCGCACGCGCGGATTCGCTGACGCCCGACGATCGGCCCGGCGACTATGCGCAGGCGGTCATGGACCTCGGCGCGACGATCTGCACGCCGCGCAGCCCGGCGTGCAGCCGCTGCCCTTGGAGCGGCCGCTGCGCCTCTTATGCCGCGGGCAAACCCGAACGCTATCCGCTCAAATCGCCCAAGGCGGCGCGACCCACCCGCTATGGCACCGCCTGGTGGATCGAGGCCGACGGCCATGTGCTGCTCGTCACCCGCCCGCCGAAGGGGCTGCTCGGCGGAATGGTCGCGTTGCCGACCAGCGAGTTCGCATTGGAGCGCGGCGGCACGGCGGCGCCGGTGGCGGCGACATGGTCGCGCATCCCGGAGCCGGTGCGTCACGCCTTCACGCATTTCGATCTGGTGCTGGAGGTGGCGAAGGCGATCCTGCCGGCGCGCCCCGATCTCGAAGGCGCTTGGCATCCGGTGAGCGAGATCGGCACGGCCGGCCTTCCGACGCTGTTCAAGCGAGCCGCCGAGGCGGCGACGATGCCCCGCCTCCTTTGACATCGTCGCCCCCGCGCAGGCGGGGATCCAGTCCACCACAGACACTTGCCCGCTACCGCGGGCGCTCTCTCGCGTGCTCGATCCCCGCCTGCGCGGGGATGACGATAAGAGTTGGGGAGTCTACATGGCCTTCATGACCCAACCCGATCCCGTCCACGTCGTCGGCGGCGGCCTCGCCGGCTCCGAAGCCGCCTGGCAGCTCGCCCGCGCCGGCGTTCCCGTCATTCTGCACGAGATGCGCCCGGTGCGCGGCACCGACGCGCACCACACCGACGGCCTTGCCGAACTGGTCTGTTCGAACAGCTTCCGGTCGGACGATCCGGCCAACAACGCCGTCGGCCTGCTCCACGAGGAGATGCGTCGGCTCGACTCGCTCGTCCTCGCCGCCGGCGATGCCACACGCGTGCCCGCCGGATCGGCGCTCGCCGTCGACCGCGATGCCTTCTCCGCGCGCGTCACCGCCGCGCTCGAAGCCGAGCCGCTCGTCGAGATCCGCCGCGAGCTCGTCGACGGGCTACCGCCCGCCGACTGGTCGAGCGTCATCATCGCCACCGGCCCGCTGACCGCCGAACCGCTCGCCGAAGCGATCAAGGCGTTCACCGGCGAGGACAGCCTCGCCTTCTTCGACGCCATCGCGCCGATCGTGCATTTCGACAGCATCGACCGCGACGTCGCCTGGTTCCAGAGCCGCTACGACAAGGGCGACAGCAAGGATTACATCAACTGCCCGCTCGACAAGGAGCAGTATGACGCCTTCCTCGACGCGCTGCTCGCCGCCGAGAAGACCAGCTTCAAGGAGTGGGAAGCCAACACCCCCTATTTCGAAGGCTGCATGCCGATCGAGGTGATGGCCGAGCGCGGACGCGAGACCTTGCGCTTCGGGCCGATGAAGCCGGTCGGGCTGCGCGACCCGCGCACCGAGCGCCGGCCCTGGGCGGTCGTGCAGCTGCGCCAGGACAATGCGCTGGGCACGCTCTACAACATCGTCGGCTTCCAGACGAAGCTGAAGCATGGCGAGCAGACGCGCATCTTCCGGATGATCCCGGGGCTGGAGAAGGCCGAGTTCGCGCGGCTGGGCGGCCTCCACCGCAACACCTTCATCAAGTCGCCGGTGCTGCTCGATGCCAGCCTGCGGCTGCGCGCCGATACGCGGCTGCGCTTCGCGGGCCAGATCACCGGCTGCGAAGGCTATGTCGAGAGCGCCGCCGTCGGGCTGCTCGCCGGCCGCTTCGCCGCGGCCGAGCGGCTCGGCGCCGAGCCGTCGCTGCCGCCCGAGACCACCGCGCTCGGCGCGCTGCTCAACCACATCACCGGCGGCGCCGAGGCCGACAGCTTCCAGCCGATGAACGTCAACTTCGGGCTGTTTCCGCCGCTGCCGGCGCGCGTTCACAAAAGCCAGCGCAAGCAGGCGATGTCGGCGCGCGCGCTGACCGATCTCGACGCCTGGATCGGGCGGCGCGAAGCCGCCGAATAGTCAGGCCCCGTCGGCCGCCGCCGACGGGCACGGCGCCTTCGGCCTGCGGTTGACCGCGGTCGTCGCGAACTCGGCGGCGGTCAGCCGGCCGCTGCCGTCGCCGTCGGCGCCCTCGAACTTGTCGATCGTCTTGACGGCATATTCCTCGAAATCGAGCCGGCCGTCGCCGTTGACGTCGAGCTTGGCGAACGCCTTCTCGCGCGATTTCAGATATTCGGCGCGGCTGACCGCGCCATCCTTGTCGCGGTCGTAGCGGGCGAGGCGTTTCGCCTCGCGGTCGAGCTCGGGGCGTTCCGCGACCGGCGGTTCGAGCGTCTGGGCGGCGGCGGGCGCGACCCTGAAACCGGCGTCGGCGGGCGGCGGCGGCAGCTCGGGAGCGGTGTCCGTCGAGGTGAAGACCACGATCGCGGCTGCCATGAGCACCACCGCCGCGCCGCCTGCGAGCCACTGACGCATCGACCCCTCCCGTCGCTATCGCCCGGCCAATATGCTCCAGGCCAGCCGCACCTGTCGACCCGCCGTTCCCCGCGGCGCGGGGCGCCGTCCGCGCCGCAGCGCCGCGAGGTCGCGCCGCGCCAGTGCCGCCAGTCCGCCGAGCGTCCGCGCCGCGGCGGGCAGCGGGCACGGCGCCAGCATCGCGTCGGCGCGTGCCAGCAGGTCCTCGCCGATCGCGAGGCCGTTGCGCGCGACGTCGACGATCGCCCAGCCGCTGCCCAGCCGGCGAACCGGCTCCGTCGCGGCATCGGCGACGGGCAGCAGCAGCTGCGCCGCCGCGTCAAACAGCCGCCCCCTCGCCTGCGCATGTCCTTCGACGTCGTCGTCGAGCAGCGCCAGCCAGGCGTCCTCGAGCGGCTCGAGGCTCGCACCGGCGACTCCGGCGGGAACCAGATGTTCGGCGAGCGCCGCGAGCACCGGCTGCGCGGGCCGCGCGCCGGCATCGAGCGCCTCGAGCTGCTCGCGCCACCAGGCGAGCCGGATCTGGCCGAGCATCGGCTCGGTCGTCGACCGCGCCACCCCGGCAAGCTCGAGGTCGAGCGCGTGCAGCGCAAACAGGCCGGGGCGCGCCGCCGGCGCCGCGTAGAGCGTCGCCAGATAGCGATCGAGGTCGCGCTCGCGCACCAGCGCGACGACATGGTCGAGAGCGTCGTTCACGCCGCTGCGCTTAACCGGGATTCGGCGTCAAGGCGATCTTAACCTCGTCCCTCAACCTTTCCTTATGCCCGATGCCGCATGGTTGGCGGTGGTGCTCGGGGCACCGGGGTTGCGTAAGATCGGAAGCGGTAATGGCGAGCCATGTGGGGGATCGTCTTCGCGCGGCGCTCGGCCGCTGGCGGCGGCTGGCGGATCTGGCCGGCGACACGCGCGGCAACGTCATGCTGTTCATGGCGGCGGGCGTCATCCCCGTCACCGCGGCGGTGGGCGGCGGCGTTGACCTGACCCGCGCCTACATGGCGCAGGCGCGGCTGCAGCAGGCGGTCGATGCGGCGACGCTGGCGGGCCGCAAGGCGATGACCGACGGCAAGCTCGAGACGGCAAATCCCGAGATCGTCAAATTCCTGCAGAACAACTATCCCGCCAACATGGCCGACGGCACCGGCCTGACGGTCGCCGATCCGATCTTCCAGTCGGAAGCGGTCGACCTCGACGCGACGATCAGCGACCAGGGTGCCCTGTGCGTGACCGCGCAGGCGACGGTGCCGACGCTGGTGATGGGCGCGTTCGGCAAGCGCTCGATCACCATCGGCGCCAACAGCTGCGCGCGGCGGTCGGGCACCAACATCGACGTGGTGCTGGTGCTCGACGTCACCGGATCGATGGCGGGGACCCGGCTCAGCGCGCTGAAGACCGCCACGACCAACTTCCTCAAGACGCTCGACGATACGCGCACGCAGCTCGCCGTTTCGGGGCTGCGCGTGCGCGTCGGCATCGTCCCCTATTCGCAGGCGGTCAACATCGGCCGGCTGCTGCGCGAGGAGGACAGCTCCTATATCGCGACCAGCGCCCAGGAATATTGGACCGACATCGGCACCCAATATCGTCCGTGCACCGACAACGCCAACGCTGCCTGCAACTGGCGCAACAGCAGCGCCGACGACGATGCGCGCGCGGTGGCGCTCGACGTCGAGAGTTTCGTCACCGCGGGCGGCGCCTCGGGAACCGCCTACACCAACGCCTATGCCTGGAAGGGCTGCGTCGAGATGCGGCCGTCGATCAAGACGATCAAGAGCTCGACCAGCTCGGCCTCGATACCCGCCGGCGCCTGGGACATCCTCGACGTCGCGCCCGGCGTGACGGTCGGCGGCACGCCGGCGCCGCCGTGGCGCCCCTATCTCGCCGTCCCCGTCGACAGCGATTCGAACGCCTACGGCACCTCGCCGCGCACCACGCAGCCGACCGCCGCGCCGTGGAGCCAGATGAAGTGGCTCGTCGACGACCGATCGACGTGGCGGACGACGCGAAGCAGCGCCTCGGCGACGTCGAGCACCGACAATCCGAACGCCAGCTGCCCGGCCGAAGCGAAGAAGCTCGGCGAACACACCGCCACCTCGCTGACCTCCTACGTCAACGGCCTCGTCGCCGAGGGCGGCACGCTGCACGACGTCGGCATGTACTGGGGGCTGGTGATGATCACCCCGCAGGCGCCGTTCGTGAACGAGACCGAGTATCTCGCCCCCGGACACACCGGCTCGAAGCGCGACGTGAAGAAGTACATCGTGTTCATGACCGACGGCGAGCTGGCGCCGCCGAGCACCTATTCGGCATGGGGCAAGGAAGGCTGGGAAAAGCGCATCCACAGCGATTCCGACAGCAAGGACGAACATCGCAAGCGCTTCCAGATGCTCTGCGAGGCGGGCAAGCAGCAGAACGTCAACATCTCGACGGTCGCGTTCGGCGACGCGATGGGGACGAGCGACGCCAACGCGCTGAAGGGCTGCGCCACCACCGAGGATCAATATTACAAGGCGTCGAACGCGGCCGACCTGATCGCGGTGTTCCAGGCGATCGCCAACAACATCGGCTATCTGCGGCTCTCCGAGTAGCGACGCGATGCGCCCCCTGCTCCGCCGCCTGAAGCGCGACCGCCGCGGCGCCGCCGTCGTCGAGTTCGCCTTCATGCTCACGCCGATGCTGCTGATGCTGCTCGGCGGCATGGAGATCGGTTACCTCGCCTATTCGAAGACCGTGCTCGAAGGCGCGATCAAGGAGGCGTCGCGGATGGCCGGCACCGGCCAGCACAGCGCCGACGAGATCGCCGCCGAGGTGTACGAGCGGCTGGCGCGGATCGGCGCCGGCGAGGACGATGTCGAGATCGTCACGCGCGCCTACGGCAGCTTCGAAGACGTCCACAAGCCCGAGCCGCTGACCTCAGACGTCGAGCCGCTCGGCGGCACGCCGGGGCCCGGCGACTGCTACATCGATCTCAACGGCGACGAGGAATGGAGCGAGGACGCCAGCGAGGCCGGGCCGGGCGCCTCGGAGGACATCGTGTTCTTCGAGGTCACCGCGACCTATCCGGTGCTCTTCCGCTTCATGCAGGGGGCGATCGGCGCCGAAGACGGACATATGACGCTCGTCGCCAACACCACGATCAAGAACGAGCCGTTCGGCGACGAGCGCGAGCCCGCGGTGGAACGGTGCATCAGCTGATCCGCCTCCGGCGGCTCGCTCGCGACGCGCGCGGGATCGCGATGCTCGAATTCGCGCTGATCGCGCCGGTGTTTCTGGTCACGCTGCTGTTCGGGCTGGAGATCGTGATGTTCGCGCTGGCGCAGTCGCAGGTCAGCCGTGTCGCCAATTCGACCGCCGATCTCGCCGCGCGCTACCGCGCCAGCATCGACGAGGCCGACGTGCAGCAGCTGTTCCTCGGCGCGCGGCTCTCGGCGGAGGGAATCGATTTCGCCGAGAACGGCCGGCTGCTGCTGAGTTCGGTGACGCGCAACCAGAGCAACGACGGCCACTGGATCCGCTGGCAGCGCTGCGAAGGCGCGCTCGACGAGGCGAGCACGCTCGGCGCGCAGGGCGACGGCCAGACCGGTACCGCGATCGCCACCGTCGACGGGCTGACGCTCAACACCGGCGACAACATCATGGTCGCCGAAGCGATCTTCGATTATCAGCCGTTCATCTATCCCGAGGCGGTGTTCGACGCGATCTTCGGCGGCCGGCGCATCACCTACCGCTCGTCCTACATGGCGCGCGAAATCGCGCTGCCGACGATCACCAACACGACGGGCATCGCGGCGAGTGCGTGGCAGACGATGGCGAACGGCTGTCCGGCGTCGAGCTGACGCGACGCACGCTCCTTCCCCCAACAAGCCGTCATCCTGACGAAAGTCGGGATCTTGCCAGAGCGGTGCGAACCGGGTGGGAGTCGCGACTTTCGTCGGGATGACGGGCCTATTGGAAGCGCAGGTCGAGCAGAGGTGCCCGCCCCGCGCTACCGCGTCAGCTTCTTGTAGGTCATCCGGTGCGGGCGGTCGGCCTCGTCGCCGAGACGACGGCGCTTGTCGGCCTCGTAGGATTCGAAATTGCCCTCGAACCATTCGACGTGGCTGTCGCCCTCGAACGCCAGGATGTGCGTCGCGAGACGATCGAGGAAGAAGCGGTCGTGGCTGATGACCACGGCGCAGCCGGCGAAGCTCTCGAGTGCTTCCTCGAGCGCGCGCAGCGTCTCGACGTCGAGGTCGTTGGTCGGCTCGTCGAGCAGCAGCACGTTGCCGCCCTGCACCAGCATCTTCGCCATGTGGACGCGGTTGCGCTCGCCGCCCGACAGCTGGCCGACCTTCTTCTGCTGGTCGCCGCCCTTGAAGTTGAAGGCGCCGACATAGGCGCGCGACGACACCTCGTTCTTGCCGAAGTAGAAACGCTCGTTGCCGCCCGAGACCTCTTCCCAGACATTCTTGTTGGCGTCGAGCGCGTCGCGCGACTGATCGACGTAGCCGAGCTTGACCGTCTCGCCGATCTTGATCTCGCCGCCGTCGGGCTGCTCGGCGCCGGTGATCAGCTTGAACAGCGTCGTCTTGCCGGCGCCGTTGGGGCCGATGACGCCGACGATGCCGCCCGGCGGCAGCGTGAAGCTGAGGTTCTCGAACAGCAGCTTGTCGCCATAGGCCTTGGTGAGGTTCTTCGCCTCGATGACGGTGCCGCCAAGGCGCGGCGGGATCTGGATGAGGATCTGCGCGCCGTCGGGGCGGCGATCATTCTGCGCCTCGACCAGCTCGTCGAACGCCTTGATGCGCGCCTTCGACTTCGACTGACGCGCCTTGGGCGACTGGCGGATCCACTCGAGCTCGCGCGCCATCGCCTTCTGCTTGGCCTCGCTCTCCGACTGCTCCTGCTCGACGCGCTTGGCCTTCGCCTCGAGCCACGCCGAATAATTGCCTTCGAACGGGATGCCGCGACCGCGGTCGAGCTCGAGCACCCAACCGACGACATTGTCGAGGAAATAGCGATCGTGGGTAACGAGGATGACGTTGCCCTTATAGTCGACGAGGTGGCGCTCCAGCCAGGCGACGCTCTCGGCGTCGAGATGGTTGGTCGGCTCGTCGAGCAGCAGGATCTCGGGCTTCTCGAGCAGCAGCCGGCAGAGCGCGATGCGGCGCTTCTCGCCGCCCGACAGATTTTCGACCGACCAGTCGCCGGGCGGGCAGCGCAGCGCGTCCATGGCGATCTCGACCTGGTTGTCGAGCGTCCAGCCGTCGACGGCGTCGATCTTCTCCTGCAGCTCGCCCATCTCGGCCATCAGCGCGTCGAAATCGGTATCGTCCTTGGGATCGCCCATCTCGGCGGAGATGGCGTTGAAGCGCTCGAGCATCTGCGCGACCGGACGGACGCCGTCCATGACGTTCTCGCGGACGTTCTTCGACGGATCGAGCGCCGGCTCCTGCGACAGATAGCCGACGCGCACGCCCTCGGCAGCCCAGGCCTCGCCCTGGAACTCCTTGTCCATGCCCGCCATGATCTTCATCAGCGTCGACTTGCCGGCGCCGTTGATGCCGATGATGGCGATCTTGGTGGTCGGCAGGAACTGCAGATGGATGTTGTTGAGCACCGGCTTCGGCGCGCCGGGGAAGGTCTTGGTGAGACCCTTCATCACAAAGGAATATTGGTAGCCGGCCATCGGTGCTCCGCAGGTCAGATTCAGTCGGGGATTGGCGCGGGCGTTTAGCCGAGGCGTGGCCGCTTGGCAAACTGCGCCCGCTTCAGATAGGCATCGCGCTCCGCTTCCGAAAGGCCCCTACCTGCGATTGATCGCCTTCCCGCTGATCGGCGCCCGCGCCGATGACGGCAGCGCGACGGCGGCGGGCCGGCGCGCTGAACCACGTCGACGGGGAACGCCTGCGCCGCTGATGCGTAGGTAGTATCGGATCGCGCCGTCGCATCGGCGCGCAGCAGGTAGTCAATGCGTAAACTGGTGAACCCTTCGGAGCGGTTCGCACCGACCGGGTCGATTCCGGCGGGCGACTTCGCCCCGCTCTTCAGTCAGCTGTCGCGGCCGCTCGACGCCGCCGCGGTCAGCGAGGGCATCGGCGCGATGTCGCGCTGGCTCGGTTCGCCGCGCGCGCGGTGGCGCACCGGCATCCGGTCCTAGCCGAGCATCGCGCGCAGCATCCACGCCGTCTTCTCGTGCACCTGCATGCGATCCGACAGCAAACCGGCGGTCGGTTCGTCGTTCGCGTCGTCGGCGAGCGGGAACACCTCGCGCGCGGTCCGCACCACGGTCTCCTGATCGGCGACGAGCTGGCGAAGCATCTCCTCCGCCGTCGGGACGCTCTCGGACTCGGTGATCGAGGACAGGCGGGCAAAGGCCGCGTAGCTGCCCGGCGCCGGCTCCCCGAGCGCCCGGATACGTTCGGCGATCTCGTCGACCGCGGTCGCCAGCTCGGTGTATTGCGTCTCGAACATCAGGTGCAGCGTGTTGAACTGCGGCCCGGTCACGTTCCAGTGGAAATTGTGCGTCTTCAGATAGAGCGTATAGGTGTCGGCGAGCAGGCGCGACAGCCCGTGCGCGATCGCCCGACGCTTCTTGTCCGGAATGCCGATGTCGATCTTGACCTTGGCCATGGCGTTTCCTCCGAAATCCGTTGAGATTCCGAAATGACGCGTCTGCGCGGCGCCGTCCATCGCCTTTTCGCGGTCACGGCAATCGATCCGCTCGATCACCAGGCGCGGGGCTCGGCAACGGTCGGGCCCCGCCGGCACGCCTGAGGGCGTACCGGCGTCGCGAAAATCCCTCGCTGGCCGCGAGAGCGCCCGCGGGTCGCGGGCGCCCGGTCAGGCCGCCGGCGTGCCCGAACCCGTCGACGGCTTGCGGGCCGGCGCCTTGCGCTTGGCGGCCGGCTTGGCGGCCTTGGCGGTCGCGGGCTTCGCCGCGGCAGCGCCGGCGGCGTTCAGCGCGGCCTTCTTGGCGGCGGGCTTCTTGGCTGCAGGCTTTCTGGCCGCCGGCTTGGCGGTCGCCGGCTTCGCGGCGCTCGGCGTCGAGGGCTTGGCCGCGGGCTTGGCGCGCGTTGCCGCCTTCGCGACTGCGCCGCCGGCGTTCTTCGCGGCGTCGCCGGCGCTCTTGGCCGCATCGCCGACCGCGTCGCGCACGCGCTTCGAACTCAGCGCCGCCGCAGCGGCAACGACGGGGGCGGCGATCGCCGCATTGCGTTTGGTGAACAGCTTCTCGCCGAGCTTCTTCGCCTTGTCGACGAGGGTAGGCGTCTTCTTCGTGGTGGTCATAGGGGTCCTCACTGGGCTTCGTTTCGGGTGGGTAATGTATGACTCGCCGGCATGGTTCCGCCAAGCACCGGGAACGGGTTGAGCGGCACGCCTTCGTGCCAGCGCTTTTCCGGGCCGAGCTTGAAGATCGCGAAGTGAAGGTGCGGCCCCTCGGGCGACGCGTTGCCGGTGAAGCCGACGTAGCCGATCACCTGCCCGCGCCTCACCGCCTGCCCGTCGGCCAGGCCGTCGGCATAGCGGTCGAGATGGGCGTAGTAATAGCTGTAGGTCCTGCTGGGATCGAACTGGTAGATGGTCAGCCCGCCGGCCGCGCTGTCGAACAGTTTCTCGATCGTGCCGTCCTCGGTCGCGACGACCGGCGTCCCGCGCGGCGCCATGATATCGAGCGCGCGATGCGCGCGCGAGCCGCCGCCGCGCGCGTCGTCGTAGCTGTTCATGAGGTGCGTCGACATGATGCCCGAGACCGGAATCGTAAGCCGCTTTGCGGCAAGCGCCCGATAGTCGGCCTGCAGCGCTGCGGCGCCCGGCAGCGACGGCGCGCGCGGCCGGGCCGGCGGGCTGGCGACCGGCGGGGTCGCCGGCGCCGCGGGCTCGGCGCCTGCCGGCGCGCTTCCGCGCTCCTGCAGGTTGAAGATCACCAGCCACACCGCGCTGGTGACCGCCGCCGTGACGAGCGCGGTGACGATGACGGCGACGACGGTCGAGGCCCGCATGCGCCGGCTATTCCTGGAGCACGGCGGGCGTGCCCGGTGCCACCATCGCCGCCAGGCGCGCCACATTCCAGTTCGAAAGACGAATGCACCCGTGGCTCTCGCTACGGCTGATGGTCGACGGCTCGGGGGTTCCGTGGATCCCGTAGTGCGGCTTGCTCAGATCGAGCCAGGCGATGCCGACCGGGTTGTTCGGCCCCGGCGCGATCTTCGCCTTCTTGTCGCCGGGCTCGGCGTCCCAGAACAGGTCGGGATTATAGTTGAACGGCGGCAGCTTGGCGGTGCCCTTGATCGTCCAGTTGCCAAGCGGCAACGGGTCCTTCTCGCTGCCGATCGTGGCGGGGAAGAAGGCGATCGTCCGGCCCTGCGCATCGACGGCGCGCACCGAACTGTCCGACTTGTCGACGATGACCTTGGCCGCCTTCGGCAGACCCGGCTGGACCGACAGCTCGTGGACCATTTCCTCCCAGGTGACCGGATTGGCAGCGGCACTGCCCACTGCCGGCCTGGCGCCGTCCGGCAGCGATGCCACGCCGCGCACGTTGGGAACGAGGATCGGCGTACCCGGCTTGCCGAAGTCGACGCCCGGATTGAGCTGCTTCAGGAAAGCGGGCGTGGTGTGGAATTTCTCGGCGAGGGCTTCCTCGACCGACGTGTAGTTGAGCGTCGCGAGCTTTGCCTTCGCGCCCATATCCTGGGGAATCGACGTCTCAAAGGGACCAGCGACGTCTTCGGCGCTGATCGCGAGGCGCACCAGCGGCGGGTGCTTCTCGCGCGGCAGCGCAGCCCAGGTTGCGGCATCGAGGCGCCCGGTGACGCTGACGCCCCTAGCCTGCTGATAGGCGCGAAGCGCGCGTTCCATCAGCATGCCGAAGCTGCCGTCGATGACGCCCGGGCCGAATCCGGCGCGGTCGAGCATCACCTGCGCGCGCAGCACCGCCGGTCCGCTCGCGCCCTTCGCCAGCGCCGGCGTGTCGCGCGCGTTCACCGCCGCCGCCGTAAAGCTCGGCTTCGCCGCGGGTTCCGCCGCTTTCTGCTGGGCGACGGCGATCTGGCCAGTTCCAAGACCGGCCGTGGCGATCATGAGACAAACGAACGCAACCTTAGGTGGACAACGCATGCGATACTCCCAATATTCGGGGGAGGAACGCCGGGAGTGGCAAGTTTTCTCCCCGGATGCGTAACGAGCGGGATTAGGGGCTCTTCTATGGTTGATGTCGCGGTTTCGAGCCGCCGTCGGTTTCTGACGGCCGGCGCAGGTCTGATCGGTGCGGCGATGCTGCCGAAGGCGGCACTTGCAATCCCGATGCAGGGCGAACGGCGCCTGAGCTTCTACAACACGCACACCAGCGAGAAGGTCAACACGGTTTATTGGGCCGACGGCAGCTATGTTGCCGAGGGGCTGCGTGACGTGAACAAGATCCTTCGCGACTGGCGAACCGGCGACGTGGCGCCGATCGATCGCAACCTGCTCGACCTGCTGAGCCATCTGCGCGGAATCACCGACGCCGGCAACAAGCAGATCCACATCATCTCGGGCTTCCGCTCGGCGCATACCAATTCGGCGCTGGCGGCGAAGTCGAATGGCGTCGCGAAGAAGAGCCTGCACCAGCTCGGCCAGGCCATCGACATCCGCATCCCCGGCGTCGATCTCGGCCATCTGCGCAAGGCGGCGCTGTCGCTGAAGGAAGGCGGCGTCGGCTATTACCCGTCGCAGGACTTCGTCCACGTCGACACCGGTCGCGTCCGCTTCTGGTAGCCGCGACGGCTCAGGCGGCTTCGCGCCAGTCGATGGCGCAGAACTCGATATAATCGTCGATCGCCCGCTCGAGCGGGCGCAGGATGAGGCCGCGCCCGCTCGTGAGCGCGTTGTTCGCCGTCGCGCCCGGTTCGGGCGTCCGGATCAGCGACGTGTCGAGGCTGGCGCTGTGGCCGACCCACTGCGCCAGCGCGTTCCAGCTCAGCGCGCCGTCGTTGGCGAGGTGCCAGAGGCCCTTTTCGCCGTCGAGCAGCAGATCCAGCGTGGCGTGGACCAGGTCCGGGACATAGGTGGGCGACACGATCTCGGTATCGCTCGCGACGACCGGCTCGCCCGCGTCGAGCGCGCGCAGCGCATTCCATACGAAATTATAGCGGTCCCACGGCCCGAAGAAGGCGCTGGTCCGCACCACGAGCGTCTCGGGCCAGATTGCGAGGACGCGCTGCTCCGCACGCGCCTTGCTCTCGCCATAGACGCAGGTCGGCCGCGCCTCGTCGGTTTCGACATAGGGACGACCGAGTTGCCCGTCGAAAACCAGGTCGGAGGAGAAGGTGACGAGCGGCAGGCCGCGCCGGGCACAGGCGCGCGCCAGCAACTCGGCGCCGGTGGTGTTGATCTCGAAGCAGGCCGCCGCCTCATGCTCCGCATCGGCGACGCGCACGAAACCGGCGGTATTGACGACCGCCCAGGGCTGCCACCGATCGATCGCCGCATCGATCGATCGCGCGTCGGTGACCTCGAGATCGGCACGGCCGGTCAGCACGAACGCCAGCCCGCGATGCTCGCACAGCCGGGCGAAGGCGCGTCCGAGCGTACCGGTCGCACCGGTGATCAGGATCGGCCGTCCCCCTGTGAGGTCGGCCGGCGCATCGCCGCCGATGTAGAAGCGCTGCGGGCGCCGCCACCAGCCGGGCACGTCGAGCACGGGATGGTCGAACGCCGCGCCCTCGCCGATCGCCTTGGCCGCCTTGGCGACGAGCGTCGGCCGCGGAGCGGGCCCGCGCACGTCGAAGGCGCCGACGTCATAGATTCCGTCGCGGCGCGTGATCAGCGAGCGCCAGTCCATCGACCCCAGCAACGACCACAGGGTGACGGCACGAAGATCGACCCCCTCGTCGCGCACCTGCTCGGCGGCTCGCCAGACTTCGACGAACCAGCGGAGCTGCTCCTCGCGCGTGCAGCCATGGTGAACCTCGGAGACCACCATCGGGATCGCATAGCGCTGCCATGCTTCGCGCAGCCGCGCTGCCGGGCCGGTCTCGGCCGCCAGATGCGGCAGGCGGATCGCTTCGAGGTCGAGGTAGACGTGCCGGCCGTTTCCGCCGGCCGCCTGGCTGGGATACAGGTCGAGCCGCTCGTCGAGATAGCGCTCGCTGGTCAGATAGTGGTTGACCCCGATGAGGTCGGGCGGCGCGGGCGCGTCGAGCAGCCGCGCCAGGTCGGCTTCGCCGACGCCGCACGCCATGAGCAGTTCGTGCCACCGGTCGCCGGGGCGCACGCGCCCGGCCAGCAGGTCGAGGCTCAGCCAGCGGCGCTCATTCTCATGATCCGCCTGATAGGCAAGCGTCTCGGTCGCATAGGTCTTGCCGAGATCCTCGGTCTGCAGGAGCTTCGCACCCGGGTTGACGCGCCGGATCGCATCCATCGCCGCGACGGTGCCGAGGCATTCGTTGACCAGCGCGCGCGCCATCGAACCGTAGCTGCGATGATGCGGGTACCAGTGGCCGTAAAGGCAGGCGAACCGCGCGGTGGTGAGCGGTTCGTTGACCGGCGTCCACCAGTCGATCCAGGGATAGCGTTCGGCTACCCGGCCGGCATAATCGCCGAGCAGCCGCGGGAAGTCGGGATTGATCAGGCTGGTGTAGCGCGGCCCCGAGCCGTGGTGGACCAGCCCGGCGATGACCGAAACCCCGAGCTCGCGCAGCCGTGCCAGCCGCGCATCGTGCCACCCGAAATCGAGCGCGTCGGGCCGGTCCGGCGCGACGGTCTCCCAGACGATCGGATAGCGTATGGCCTTGATCCCCAGCCGGGCGATCGCGTCCAGATCGTCGATCCGGCCGTGATGGCCGGTCTCGACGATCTGGTTGCGGAACTGATCGCCGACACGCACCACGGTGCATTCGACACCGCCCCACAGCTCGAGCGGTCGGGGCGGCCCCGACATGCCGGTCTCCTTCCCTACTCCGCCGCCACGATCCGTGCCGCCGGGGCATCGACGATGGTATCGGCGCCGATCGGAACCGCTTCCTGGATGCGCCGGAAGGTGGCCAGCGCCTGGCCGGTGACCTGGTCCATATTGTAGTAGCGATAGGTCGCGAGGCGCCCGACGAACCACACGTTGGGCGTGTTCATCGCCAGACGCTCATATTGTTTGAACAGCTCGGCATTCTCCGGCTTGGGGATCGGATAATAGGGGTCGCCGACCGCCGAGGGATATTCGTAGGTGACCGTCGTGCGGGGATGCACCTGGCCGGTCATGTGCTTGTATTCGCTGATCCGCGTGTAGTCTTCGGTCTGCGGATAGTTGACGGTAGCCGTAGGCAGGAACCACTCCTGGTCGAACGTCTCGTGCCGGAACTGCAGCGACCGGTAGGGAAGCTTGCCGTAGCGGAAATCGAAATATTCGTCGATCGGACCGGTGAAGATGAGCCGCTTGTAGGCGATCTCGTCGCGCACCTCGCGGAAGTCGGTCTGGGTCATGACCTTGATGTTGGGATGCCTGAGCATCTTCTCGAACATCCGCGTGTAGCCGTGCTTGGGCATATATTGATATTCGTCGGTGAAATAGCGGTCGTCGCGGTTCGTCCGCGTCGGAACGCGCGCCGTCACCGACTTGTCGAGCTCCGACGGGTCCAGGCCCCATTGCTTGCGCGTGTAGCCCTGGAAGAATTTCTCGTAGAGCTCGCGCCCGACCACCGACACCACCACGTCCTCCGACGTTCTGATCGCGGCGGGCTTCTCGGCGCGGCTCGCGAACCACGCCTCGAGCTCGTCCGGCCTGAGATCGAGTCCGTAGAGCTTGTTGACGGTATCGAGGTTGATCGGGATCGGCACCAGCATGTCGTCGACGCGGCCGAGCACGCGATGCTCGTAGGGCCGCCATTCGGTAAACTGCGAGAGATGCTTGAAGATCATCTCGCTATTGGTGTGGAAGATGTGCGGCCCATATTGGTGGATGAGGACGCCGTCGTCGTTGTAGCGGTCATAGGCGTTGCCGCCGATGTGCGGGCGCTTGTCGACGACGAGGACCCGGTCGCCGCGCTGCGTCGCGAGACGTTCGGCGAGCGTCGCTCCGGCGAAGCCGGCCCCTACGATGAGCCAGTCAAACATTTGCTTCCTCCGTTTCAGCGACGCGGATCGAGAGCTTGGGCCGGGTGGCGTCGCCAGCCTGGGGAAGCTTTTTGGCAATCTGCGCGCGCATGGCGGCCCAGGTCCGGTCCCAGGAGCCTTGGGCAAGCCGGGCGTCGACCCTTGCCAGCCAAGGGGCGCGGTCGGCGGCGAGCAGCCGCTCGACCGCCGCCACCGCCTCCTCGGCGCTGGCCGCGATTTCGACGAGGCCCTCGTCGCCATAAGGCGTCACCACGTCGGTAATCGCGGTCGACACCACCGGCAGGCCCGCCGCCAGGAACTCGGGTGTCTTGGTCGGCGAGATGAATTTCGTCGACTCGTTGAGTGCAAACGGCATGAAGCCGATGTCCCAGTTGGCGAGATAGGCGGGCAGCTCGTCGTACGCCCGGCCGCCGAGCCAGTGGATGTTGGCGCGCTGCGGCAGGCTGCCGGGATCGATCTTCACCACCGGACCGATCATCATCAGCTGCCAGTCGGGGCGACGGTCTGCGACCTCGGCGACCAGCGCGAGGTCCATGCGCTCGTCGATCACCCCGAAAAAGCCGAGTCGCGGCCGGCCGACCGACGCCTGGTCGGCCGGGTCGGCGGCCCCGCGTCGCGCCACCGCGAAATGCGCCGCATCGATCGAGGACGGAAAGCAGTGGATGTTGGCATGACGATGCGCGGCCGCGCGATGCATCGATGCGCCGCCGGTAAACACGATGTCGGCCCGCCCGAGCAGCTCCGCCTCGAGCTGGAGGAGAAGCGGCGGCGCGTTCTTGAACGCCGACAGCTCGTCCATCTTGTCGAAGATGACGAGGTCGGCCTTGAGATGGCGGCTGAACGACAGCGCCATCGGGGTATAGTACCACAGGACGAGCGAGCCGCCGGCGCGCGCCGCGAGTTCGTCGACGATCGCCCGCTGCGCCGCAACGGCGCCTTCCTGATCCGTTCGCTGCGGGAGCATCGGCTGCGCGACGCGGATGCCGCCGGGCCGCTCGTGAATCTCGAGCCGCGGCACCGTCTCGTCGGCGTGAATCGGCTCTTCGAGGAAGACGACGTCGAAATGAGCCGCGGCGCGGCTGAGCAGATGTTGCGGCCGCTGAAAGACGAAGTCCCAGCGGAGGTGCGACAGCACGATCATCGTTGGCTTTTTGTTCTGGGCAGGGGTCGCGGGCACAGGCGGCGCGGTCATCGGAGCTCCGTCGTTCGGTTCGATTTTGGCAAGAGGGCACGGCATCGACCTCCGGCGAGAGGTCAACGATGTAAACAGCTTAAGCTTGGCGGGGGTTCCTCCCCTGCCGTTCATCCGGGGTTAAAATTCGACGAGCCGTTTTCGCAGCGCAACGTTGGTACGCAAGCGCACAATCCACGGCCCGGAACGGGGCGATATCCGGGCCGGTCGGGAACCGCGCGCGTCGGCCTCTGTTCAAGGAGCAAAGCCAGGGAGACTCACATGGCCACCAACCCGATGCCGATCGCGGGCGGCGACATCCTCTCGATCATCCACGACGATCATCAACGGGTCGACGCGCTGTTTGCGGACTATGCAGCCGCCGCCGACGACGGCGCCAAGCTCCAGGTCGTGCGCGAAGTCTATCGGCAGCTGCTGCCGCATGCGCAGGCCGAAGAGGAGATCTTCTACCCGGCGCTCGCCGAGGCCGGCGGCAATCATGACGCGGTGGAGGAAGCCTTCGGCGAACATGCGGCGGCCAGGAAGACGCTCGAGAGCATTCTCGCCGCGTCGCCGGCCGATCTTACCTACGACATGAAGGTGCGGATGCTGCAGCGGGAAATCCAGCATCACGTCCGCGAGGAGGAGACCGAATTGTTTGCCGAGGCGCGCGATACCGGGCTCGATCTCGACGCGCTCGGGCGCCGTTTCGTCGAACGGAAGGCCGAGCTGGCGCCGCTCTTCGAGCAGCAACTCGGCAGCGCCGGCAGCGGCCGATAGCGCCGACGCCACCGGCCGCGGCGCCTCCCGGGGGCGCCAGCGCTATTCGCTGGCCCCGCCGTCAACGAGCGGGCACAATGACGCGCACCGTTGCTTGGGGAGACATCGAGCATGAGCGCCAGCTGGTTCGTCGTCGCGCTTGCGATCTTCGCGATCCTCGTGGTGTTCAGCGCCGCGACCGTCGTTCGCCAGGGCTATGAATATACGCTGGAGCGCTTCGGCCGCTTCGTCACCGTGCTGCGCCCCGGGTTCAGCCTGATCATCCCCTTCGTCGACCGCATCGGCCGCAAGATCAACATGATGGAGCAGGTGCTCGACATCCCCGGACAGGAAATCATCACCAAGGATAACGCGATGATCGCCGTTGACGGCGTGGTGTTCTTCCAGGTGCTCGACGCCGCCAAGGCGGCCTATGAAGTGTCCGATCTCTACACCGCGATCATGCAGCTGACGACGACCAACCTGCGCACCGTCATGGGGTCGATGGACCTCGACGAGACGCTGTCGAAGCGCGACGAGATCAACGCGCGGCTGCTGCTGGTCGTCGACCAGGCAACGCACGCCTGGGGCGTCAAGATCACCCGCGTCGAGGTCAAGGACATCCGGCCGCCCGCCGACATCGTCAACGCGATGGGCCGGCAGATGAAGGCCGAGCGCGAGAAGCGCGCTTCGATCCTCGAGGCCGAAGGCATGCGGGCCTCGGAAATCCTGCGCGCCGAAGGCCAGAAGCAGTCGCAGATCCTCGAGGCCGAGGGCCGGCGCGAGGCGGCGTTCCGCGACGCCGAGGCGCGCGAACGCGAGGCGGAGGCCGAGGCGAAGGCGACCGAGATGGTGTCGAACGCCATCGCCGACGGCAACGCGCAGGCGATCAACTATTTCGTTGCGCAGAAATATGTCGAGGCGGTGCGCGAGTTCGCCACCTCCCCCAACAGCAAGACAATCTTCATGCCCGTCGAACTGTCGTCGCTGGTCGGCACGGTCGGCGGCATCGGTGAACTGGTGAAGGCGGTTCGCGGCGACGACGACGCGCCACCGCCCAAGCCTGCCCCCGCGCCGAGGCCGCGCCGCCCCGGCCCCTTCGAGACGGTCTGAGCCGTGGAGTGGATCGACGGACTGCTGTTCACGCCCTGGGCGTGGTTCATCCTGGCGCTGGCGCTGGCGGCGCTGGAGATCGCCGCGCCCGGCGCCTTCATGATCTGGCTGGCCGGCGCGGCGCTGGCCACCGGCGTGCTGACGATCTTCGGCATCGGCTGGCAGCTCCAGCTCGTCGCCTTCGCGCTGCTGGCGATCGCCTCGGTGATCGTCGGCCGCAACTATCTGCGCCGCCATCCGACGCCGTCCGCCGACGAACTGCTCAACCGTCGCGGCACCCGGATGCTCGGCGAGGTGGTGATCGTCGTCGAGGCGATCCGCGACGGCGAGGGCCGCGTCCAGGTCGGCGACAGCCCCTGGCTCGCCTGCGGCCCCGACATGCCGGTGGGCGCCCGCGCTCGCATCTATCAGGTCGAGGGCAGCAAGCTGCATGTCGAGCCGGCGTAGCGCCGGCGCGCGTGGTGGGGCCAGAGGATCTGTAAGCCGGGTTCTGTCCGGCGGGTTGCCCCGCCTGGACGGCCATTCCTCTAGGACGGCTGTTACCAGCCGCCTCAAGCAACCAACCCGGGCGACGGGCCGGATCAGGCCCATGTGCCGCCCCTATTCGGTTTTGCTCCCGGTGGGGTTTGCCATGCCGCCGCCATTGCTGGAAGCGCGGTGCGCTCTTACCGCACCCTTTCACCCTTACCCTCCGCGCGAACGCTCGGGGCGGTCTGCTCTCTGTGGCACTTTCCCTGGGGTCGCCCCCGCCGGGTATTACCCGGCACCGTCGATCCGTGGAGCCCGGACTTTCCTCCCCGCCACCCTTTCGGGCGCTGGCGCGGCGGCCGTCCGATCCTCTGGCCCGCCGCCGATATAGGCGCTCGCGACGCGGTTGCGAAGCGCTAAGCTTGCGCGGCCTTCGCGTCGCGCTCCTCGTTGATCAGCAAGGTGAGCAGGATCGCCCGCGTCTCGCCGTCGATCAGCCCGTCGATGCGCCCCGGGCGGAAGCGGCGCTGGAAGGCGCGCAGCGCCGCGGGACCGTCGGTGACGTCGTAGCCGAAGCGGTTGAGCGCCTGCAGCGTGCCGCCGTCGGTCCAGTGCGGGTCGGCGATCGGCTTGACCGGCCCGTAGGCAAGCCCGTTCTTCGCGAGCAATGCCCAGTCGAACAGCTCGCCGGGATCCTGCTTGCGCGCCGGCGCGATGTCCGAATGGCCGACGACCATCGCCGGCCCGACGCCATGACGCCGCACGATCTCCGCGGTCAGCCGCAGCACCGCACCCATCTGCGGCGCGGCGAAGGGGACATAGCCGAACTCGTGGCCGGGGTTGACGATCTCGATCCCGACGCTGGCGGCGTTCACGTCGGTGATGCCGCGCCAGTAGGATTTGCCCGCGTGCCAGGCGCGGCGCGCCTCGTCGACGAGGCGCATGACGGTGCCGTCCTCGGCGATCATATAGTGCGACGAAACCTTGGCTTCGGGGTCGGTCAGCCGCTGCAGCGCGGCGTCGGCGCTCTCCATGCCGGTGTAGTGCAGCACGATCATCGAAATCGGCGTGTCGCCGCGCGCGTCGTGATTGGGCGAGGGACAGTCGATCATGCAGCCTCCCGAGCCTGCGCGCGCGCCGTGCGGAGCGTGACGATCGCGACGCCGACCAGCGCGACGGCGCCCCCCGCGATCATCTGCGGGGTGATCGGCGTGTCCATCAGCATGACGCCGAGCGCCACGCTGATCAACGGGGTCGGCAGCGTCATCGGCGCGATCACCGACACCGGGTGCTGCTGCAGCAGCCACGACATGCCGGCATGGCCGACCACCGAAGCGCCGATCGCCGAATAGGCGATCCAGCCGAAGGTCGCGAGGCGAAGATCGCCGACGCCGGCGAGCGCGCCCGGTTCGAAGACCAGCGACGCGACGGCCAGCAGCGGCAGGCTGATGACGGCGAGCCACGCATGGATGGTCAGCGGGTGGACGCCCGTCAGGCGGCGCATCAGCAGCGAGCTGACCGCAAAGACGAAGGTCGCCAGCACGGTCAGCAGGATGCCGAGCCGTTCCTGCACGATCGCGGGATCGAAGCTGAGGATGACGATGCCGATGAAGGCGAGCGTCACGCCCAGGATGCGCGGCCAGTGGATTCGCTCCTTGAGGAAGATCACCGCGAGGATCACGCTGAATGGCACGCTCAGCTGGCCGACGATCGCCAGCGCCGAGATATTGTCGGCCGCCGCCACGCTCAGCCCGGTCAGGCTGAAATAGAGCGCGCCGCCGACGAAGCCGGTGAGCAGCACGATGCGCATGCGACCGGGGAGCCAGCGCAGCCAAGGCAGGCAGATCGCCAGCACGATCGTATAGCGCAGGAACACCACCGCGATCGGCGGCAGCGCCTCCACCGCATATTTGAACGCGACGATGTTGAACGCCCACAGCACGTCGATCAGCGCGATCAGCGCCAGGTGCGCGGCGGGCATCAGCCGCCCGCCTTCATGATCCGTGCATAGGCGCCGTTGATCGCCGCCATCCGCTGTTCGGCAACGCGGATGAACTCGGGCGGCGTGCCTTCGGCCATGTGGCGGTCGGGGTGATAGGCCTTGACGAGGCAGCGATAGGCGGCGCGGACGGCATCGGGCGGCGCGCCGGGTTCGAGGCCGAGGATCACATAGGGATCATCGTCCGAGGGTTCGATGTGGCGCGCCTTGATGCGGGCATAGGCGGTCGCGGAAAAGCCGAAGCGGTCGGCCACCTGGTCGAGATAGCTGACCTCGTCGGGATGCACGCCGTCGGTGGCGGCGATCAGCATCAATGCCTCGAGCAGATCCTCGAGCACCGGCGACCCTTCGCCGAGCAGCTTCGCGGCCTGATCGGCATAGGCTTCGAACCCGGCGGTCGAGCCTTGCGCCATCCGGTAGAAGCGCTCGGCATTCTCGCGCTCGCTCTCGGGCACGCGAAACAGGCGCTGGAAGGTGGCGAACTCCTCGGTCGAGGCATAGCCGTCGGCGCGCGCCATCTTCGCCGCGAGCGCGATGGCGGCGACGGTGAAGGCGACCTGGCGGCGCCGTTGGCGCTTCTCGCGCCGCAGCTCGGGACTGGCGCGCCGCGACACGAACGAACGCACCAGCGCACCCAGCGGGCCGCTCACCGCGACGCCGGTCGCGCCGGTCAGGAGCATGTGCCAGATCGACATCTACCAATATCCTTGCCCGCGCGCCTGATAGGCGATTTCTTCGCCCGGCACAGCGTTCATTTTGGGAGGACGGCATGCCGAGCGTCGCCATCGTCGGAGCCAGCCGTGGCCTCGGCCTCGAGTTCGTGCAGCAGTATCTTGCCGACGGGTGGACGGTCCACGCCTCGGCGCGGCAGGCGTCCGCCCTCGAGGCGCTGCGCAACCTGGGCGCCGCCGCCTATCGTGCCGACGTCACCGACGAGGCGTCGCTCGCCGCGATGGCGGCGGCGATCGCGGGTTCGCTCGACCTGGTGATCGCCAATGCCGGAGTCGGCGCGCGCGAGCCGGTGCTCGACGAGATCGACGCCGCCGCCTGGGCGCAGGTGATGCAGGTCAACGCGCTCGGTCCGCTGCTCGTCGCCCGCACGCTCGGCAAGAAGGTGCGTCAGGGCGGCACGATCGCGGCGCTGAGCTCGGTGCTGGGATCGATCGCCGACAACAGCGGCGGCATCTGGAGCTATCGCATGTCGAAGGCGGCGCTCAACATGGGGCTGTCGTGCCTGGCGATCGAGCTCAAGCCGCGCGACGTCAAGGTTCTCGCGCTCCACCCGGGCTGGGTGCAGACCGACATGGGCGGCAAGCAGGCCCCGCTGCAGCCCGCCGAATCGGTGGCCGGGCTGCGCCGGGTGATCGCCGAGGCGCGCGACAGCGGCCATTTCGTCGACTACAGCGGCAAGCCGATCCCTTGGTAGCTCAGGCGCTTGCGGCCCTCGGCAGGTCGGTGGCGCCGACGCGGTAGAGACCGCGGTTGACCCAGTCGGGCCGGAAGTCGACGCCGAGGCCGAGCACGGTTTCCGCCGCGCCGAGCAGCAGGCAGCCGTCGGTCGGCATCATCGTGCGGATCCGCGACAGGATGTCGGCCCTGGCCGCGCCGTCGAAATACATCAGCACATTGCGGCACAGGACGATGTCGAAGCGCCCGAGGTCGGCGAACGGCCGCGCCAGGTTGGCGCGACGGAAACGGACGCGGCGACGGATATCGCGGCTCAGTTGCCACTGCGCCCCCTCCTTTTCGAAGTGACGGACCAGCAACCGGATCGGCAGCCCGCGCTGGACCTCGAACTGCGAGTAGCGCCCGGCCTCGGCGCGCTCGATCGCCCGGCCCGACAGGTCGGTGGCGACGATCTCCACCTGCCAGCCGGCCCAGGCATCCTCGTCGGCGGCGAGCATCATCGCGATCGAATAGGGCTCCTGGCCGGTCGACGCAGCCGCGCACCAGATACGCAGGTGCCGCGTCGCCTGCCGCGCCGCACGCAACGCGGGCAGGACGCTCCGGCGCAGCAACTCGAACGGGGCGCTGTCCCGGTAGAAATAGGTTTCGTGATTGAGCATCGCCTCGACCGTCTCGGTCGCCAGCGCCTCGCTGCCGGGTCGCGCCAGCGCGACCGCGAGCGCGTCGACGTCGGGCAGGCCCGCCCGCACGGCGACCGGCAGCAGCCGGCTTTCGAGGAAATGCGCCTTCTCGCGGCCCAGCAGGACGCCCGAGCGGCTCTTCAGCAGTCCCGCCAGCAGGTGAAAGGCGCCGTCGCCGATGCTCACCGCGGGCGCACGAGCGCGCGGGCCACCGCCGCCGCGATGTCGTCGAGCGCCAGCACCTCGGCGGCGAGCCCGGCGCGCACCACCGCTCCCGGCATGCCCCAGACCACCGACGTCGTGCGATCCTGGGCGATCAGCGTGCCGCCGGCCCGCACCAGGTCGCGCGCGCCGTCGAGCCCGTCGCTGCCCATCCCGGTGAGCATGATGCCGAGCGCGCCGGCGCCGTAGATGCGCGCCGCGCTGCGCATCAACGGGTTGACCGAGGGCCGGCAGAAATTCTCGGGATCTTCGTCGCTGACCACCAGCCGGACCCGCCCGGGCTCGCCGGCGAGGCTCATGTGCCGGCCACCGGGGGCGATATAGATCTGGCCGGCGACCGCCGGCATCCCGTCCTCGCCCTCGAACGCCGGGCGCCCGGCATGCCGCGCGAGATGCTCGGCGAGGATCGAGGTGAAGGTCGGCGGCATGTGCTGGGTCACGAACAGCGGTACGTTGATCGTCGCCGGGAGCAGCTCCATCAGGCGGAACAGCGCGTTGGGGCCGCCGGTCGAGGCGCCGATGACGATGGCGCCCGGCCGCTGCGCCGACGGCGCGGCGCGCGCGGCGGTGGGCTCGGGGGTGCCGGGCGGCGGCACCGGCTCCTCGGGCGCCGGCTGGCCGGGCCGCCGCCGCGCCACCGCGCCGAGCGTGCGTACCTTGGCCGCGAGTTCGCTGCGAAAATCGCCGCCGCTGCCGATCACCCAGCCGGCGCGCGGCTTGCCGATCGCATCGGCCGCGCCGAGGCGCAGCGCCTGCATGGTGATCGCGGCGCCGCTCTGCGACAGGCTCGAGGCCATCAGCACCTGGACGCCCGGTTGCGCGGCCAGCAGCCGCGGCAGCGCGGTGATCCCGTCGACTTCGGGCATCTCGATGTCGAGCACCACGACGTCGATGTGCTGGCGCACCAGCGCCTCGACCGCCGCGCGGCCGTTGCTGGCGGTGGCGACGACCCGGCCGGCACCGCCGTCCTCGATCCATCGCGCCATCAGCGCGCGGCTGACGCTCGAATCGTCGACGAGCATGACGCGCACCGGCATCTGGGAGCCGATCGCGGCCACGCCAGGCGCGCTGGCCAGGGCTCCGGCTGTCACGGCGACGGTCCCGTCGACCGGCTAGACGAGCCCGACCTGTGCGAACTTCGCCTCGATGATCTCGCGGTCGAAGGGCTTCATGATATATTCGTCGGCGCCCGCCTCGATCGCCGCGCGGATGTGCGCCATGTCGTTTTCGGTGGTGCAGAAGACCACCAGCGGACGCTTCGCCAGCGGTTCGTCGCGCAGCGCATCGAGGAAATCCATGCCGTTCATCACCGGCATGTTCCAGTCGAGCAGCACCACGTCGGGGGTGTCGCGCTGGCACGCCTCGAGCGCCATGCGGCCGTCCTCGGCTTCCTCGATCCGGAAGTTCAGGTCCTCGAGAATGCGGCGCGCGACCTTGCGGATCACTTTCGAGTCATCGACGATCAGACAGGATTTCATGGCTTTTCCTCGTATGGCGCCGACCGGCCGGATCGAACCCTGCACCCGCAAAGATTGAAACGAGGTAAACTCAGGCCGCGTCGGCGACGCCGCTGGCCAGCAGCCGGTCGATGTCGATCGCCAGCATGAGTTCGTCGAGCCGATAGACGCCGACGGTCACCGCCCGCCAGGCCGGCGAGAGCGTTCCGGGGTGCGCCTCGAAACGATCCGCGGGCACGCTCACCACGTCGCCGACGCCGTCGACGACGAGCGCATAGGGCTGGCCCGCCGCTTCGACGACGACCGCCATCTCGGCGGCTCCGGGATCGCGGTCGGCGAGCCCGAGGGCGCGACGCACGTCGATCACCGTGACGATACGGCCGCGCAGGTTCATCACGCCGGCGACCAGCGGCGGCGCGCGCGGCACGCGCGTCAGGGCGCCCATGCGCATCACGTCATGGACGCGCAGCACGGGGATGCCGAGCAGCTGCTCGCCGAGGCGCACGGTGACGAACTCGCCGCCTCGCGTCGGGTCCTGACTCATGCCGCCACCGGTGTGAGCCGTCGTTCGAGAAGCGACAGCAGCGAAAGCCGGTCGAATTTCGGCAGATAGTCGTCGAACCCTGCTTCGAGCCCCCTCGCCTGCGCGCTGTCGCTGGCGAGCGAGGACAGGGCCACCAGCGGCGTCGCTGCCCAGTCGCCGTCGCCCCGGACCGCCCGCGCGAAGTCGACCCCCGAGAGGCCCGGCATCTCGACGTCGGAGAGGATCAGATCGAAGCGGCGACCCGCCGCGCGCAGGGCGAGCGCCTCTTCGCCGCTCGCGGCGGTGGTGACCTGGTAGCCCGCCGTCGACAGCAGCGGCCGCAGCATGTTGCGGAAGAAGGCGCTGTCGTCGACGACGAGGATGGCCGCAGGCGCAGTGCCCGCCGGTATGGCGACCGGGCGGACGGCGGCGCCGAGCCCCGCCGCGAGATAATGGCCCGCATCGAGCACCTCGGTAACCCGGCCGCCGATCACGGCGCTGCCCAGGCGCCCGCCCGCGTCGCCGGTCAGGCGGAGATCGACGACCTCATCGACGATGTCGACGACCTCGTCGACGGCGAGACCCACCGCGCGGCTGCCGTCGCTGAACACCAGCACGGGCTGGCGGCCGGCCGGCTTGAGACTGCAGGACGGATCGACCGTGAGGATCGGCATGATGTCGCCGCGATACTGCGCCACGGCGCGACCGTCGCTCCACTCGATGCTCTCGACGGCGATTTCCTCAAGCCGCGAAACCAGCGACAGCAGCACCGCCCGCGGATGCGGCGAGCCGGCGCGAAAGATCAGCATCGCCTCGCGGTCGGCGCCGGCGTCGCCGCGGTCGTCGGGCGCCGCGGCGATCTCCTGCTCCACGCGCTCGCCCGCCGCGCCGCCGATGGCGGCGATGCCGTTGACGTCGAGGATCATGATGACGTTGCCATCGCCGAGGATGGCGTTGCCCGAATAGAGCGGCACGCCGGCGAGGATCGGCGCGACCGGCTTCACGACGATCTCCTCGGTATCGAACACGTCGTCGACGACGATTCCGAAGGAGAAGCTGCCCGCCTGCGCGACCACGACATATCGCTCCTCGGCATCGCTTTCGGGGAGGCCGAGCAAGGTGGCGAGGCCGATGGTCGGCAGCAGGCGGTCGCGCAGCCGCAGCACCTGCGCGTCGTGCAGCCGCTCGAGACGATGTTCGCCCTCGCTGCCGACGCCGACGAGCTCGCGCACCGCGATCTGCGGCACCGCGAAGCGCTCGCCGCCGGCGGCAATGAGGAGGACCGGGATGATCGCCAGCGTCAGCGGAATGCGCAGCGTGAAGCGCGTGCCGCGCCCCGGCGTCGAATCGACCTCGATCGTGCCGCCGATCTTCTCGATGTTCGCCTTCACGACGTCCATGCCCACGCCGCGCCCCGAGACCGCGGTCACCGTATCGGCGGTCGACAGACCGGGGTGGAACATCAGCCGGGCGGCCTGGGCATTGCCGAGTTCGGCCGCCTCGCGTTGACGCAGCAGCCCCGCCTCGACCGCCTTGGCCTTCAGCCGCGCCAGATCGAGGCCGCGGCCGTCGTCGGCGAGTTCGATGACGATATGGCCGCCTTCCTGGAAGGCGTTGAGCCGAACGCGCCCCGCCGCGCGCTTGCCGGCGGCGGCGCGGCCCGCCGGATCCTCCAGCCCATGATCGCAGGCATTGCGGACCATGTGCGCCAGCGGATCCTTGATCAGTTCGAGCAGCTGGCGGTCGAGCTCGGTCTCGCCGCCGACCATCTCGAGCTCGATCTTCTTGCCGAGATCGAGCGCGAGATTGCGGACCATGCGCGGCAGCACCGCCCACGCGTTGCCGACCGGCTGCATGCGCGTCTGCATCACGCCGTCCTGGATTTCCGACACGCATTGCGACAGCCGCTGCAGCGCGGCGCTGTAGGCGTCGCCCTCGCCGGCGAGCCGCGATATCTGGATCAGCTGGTTTCGCGTCAGGACCAGCTCCGACACCGTCGTCATCAGCTGCTCGAGCAGATCGACCGAGACGCGGATGCTCTGCGCGGTGCGCGCCGCGCCCGCCTCCGGTTCGGCCGTCGCGGCGGGACCCGCCGCCGTTGCATCGCCGGCGGCCACCGCCTCGAGCCGCCCGATCAGCTCGGCATCGCTGCCCGCCGGCTCCTTGCCGGTCGCTTCGAGCGCCCGCAGGATCGCCTTGATGCCGTCGAGCGCGGCCAGCACGGCGGTGACGACCGGCGTCGAAACGGCGAGCTTGCCGTCGCGCACCCGGCCGAGCACGCTTTCGCCGGCATGCGCCAGCGCCTCCAGCCGCGGCAGGTTGAGAAAGCCGCAGGTGCCCTTGATCGTGTGAACGAGCCGGAAAATATTGTCGAGCACCGCGCGATCGGCGGGGTTCTGCTCCCAGCGCACGATCTCATTGTCGACGACGCCGATATTCTCGGCCGTCTCGGTCAGGAAATCGACCAGCAGTTCGTCCATGGTCCCCGGCGCCTCGCGGATTGGCGAGCCGACCTTGGGCGGCGAATGGTTAAGGCGGGACTAAAGCGCCGGCTCGGCGTCGAGCGACACGCCGAACACCAGCGCGCCGTCCTGCTCGGACAGCTTGAGCGCCGCGCCGGCCTCGCGCGTCAACCGGTGGACGAGGAAGGCCGCGGCGGCACGCGGCGCCAGATCGGCAAAGGCGGTCCGGCCCTCGAGCGCCGACCTCAGGTCGGGATCGAGCAGGATGCGGTCGCCTTCGGCGCGCACCGCCAGCTCGATCGTGGCGCCGCGCTGCTCCGCGGCCACGTTGAGGCGTCCGCCGCGCAGCAGCGCGTCGCCGGCGGTCATCGCGAGGTTGAGCAGGATCTTCATCGCATCCTTGGGCAGCGACGGCGGGCCCACCAGCCAGTCGAGCGCGATGCGCTTGTCGCCGAACAGCCCCTCGAGCGCCGTCCTCGCCTCGCGCGTGTCGATCTGCGCGCCGAAGCCGCCCGCGGCACCGAAGGCGAGGCGGAAGAACTTGAGCTTGTTCGCCGTCTGCCGGGCGCTGTCGGCAAGCAGGTCGAGGCATTTCGCCCGCATCTCGGGATCGTCCTCGTCGACGAGCAGCTCGACGCCGTTGTAGATCGAGCCGACCGGGCCGACGAGGTCGTGACAGAGCCGCGAGCACAGCAGGCTGGCGAAATCGACGTCGCTCATTCGCCCGCCTCCCGGGCGCGTTCCTCGGCGTCGCGCCCGCCGTCGATGGCGCGCAGGCCGAGCGCCGCGATGCGGCCGTCGGCCAGCTGCGTCAGCTCGAACTCGAGCCGCTGCCCGTCCTCGAGCGGCGCCATGCCGGCGCGCTGCACCGCCGAGACGTGCACGAAGACGTCACGCGGGCCGAGGTCCGGCTTGATGAAGCCGAACCCCTTCTTGCGGTTGAACCATTTGACCTCGCCGGTCGCCATGACGGGTTTATGTCACTCGGGGGCGCCGGGGGGAAGGATGATCAGCTCCACGGCGGCGAATCGTCCCGCGATCGGCCCGTCGGGCACCGCCGCATAGCCCCGCACACCCGCGGCGGTGGCGATCAGCCACAACCGGCCCCATTCGGCGACGCGCGCCGCGTCGGCTGCCGACGGCGTGTCGCGACCATCGGGATGCGAGTGATACCAGCCAAGAAGCGCAAGCCCGCCGGCGCGCGCCTCGCGATGGCAGCGCAGCAGCAGCGCCGGGTCGATCTCGAACGCGCGTGCGGGATCGGCGGCGACGTTGCGCGCCGCCACGGCCCGGTCGATGCGATCGCCGTTGCCCAGCAGCAGGCCGCACGCCTCGTGCGGATGCTCGCGGACGGCATGGGCCGCGATTTGTTGGACGGCCGTACTGAAAATCCGGAAACGCATCGCTATATTTACTAGGCGATGGGGGCTTCCGAAGCGACAGTTCATCAGGTGACGCTGTCCGGCGACATGGCCGGCTGGCGGTTCGACCGCGCGCTGGCGACGGCGCTGCCGACGCTGTCGCGCGAGCGGCTAAAGGCGCTGATCTCCGCCGGCGACGTGGCAATCGCCGGCACGCCGGTGCGCGATCCGTCGCGCAAGATGGCCGGCGGCGAGGTGGTCGACGTCGCCGTGCCGGCGCCGGCGCCCGCGACGGCGCGGGCGCAGGACATCCCGCTGCAGATCATGTTCGAGGACGAGCATCTGCTGGTCGTCGACAAGCCCGCCGGGCTGGTGGTGCATCCCGCCGCCGGCAACCTCGACGGCACGCTGGTCAACGCGCTGCTCCACCATTGCGCCGGGCGGCTGTCGGGCATCGGCGGCGTCGCGCGCCCCGGCATCGTCCACCGTATCGACAAGGACACCTCGGGGCTGCTGGTGGTCGCCAAGACCGACCGGGCGCACGAAGGCCTCGCCAGCCAGTTCGCGGCGCACAGCGTCGAGCGCGCCTATCTCGCCGTCGTCGCCGGTCGGCCGATGCCGCTCGCCGGCCGCATCGAGGGGGCGCTCGCGCGGTCGTCGGCGAACCGGCAGAAGATGGCGATCGTGGCCGACGGGCGCGGCAAGCACGCCGTCACGCACTTCCGCACGCTGCAGCCGCTGAAGGAGGCGGCGACGGTCGAATGCCGGCTCGAGACCGGGCGCACGCACCAGGTGCGCGTCCACATGCTGTCGATCGGCCACCCGCTGCTCGGCGACCCCGTCTATGGGCGGACGCGCCCCGTCCATCGCGAGATCCTGCAGCAGCTCGACTTCCGGCGGCAGGCGCTCCACGCCCGCACGCTCGGATTTTTTCATCCCGTTAATAAAGATAAACTAACTTTCGAAAGCCCCACTCCACCTGATATTCAGGAACTGATCAGCTTGCTTTCCGTATAAATCGGTTCGTCCCGCCGCGCCCCGCCGGCGCGGCCATGACGCGGGATTTCGCCCGCGCGAACCGTATGTCCAGACAGGGAGAACGACATGGCTTCAAACCTACCCGCGACGATCCCGGCGCTTGGCGGCGAAGCTTCGCTCAACCGCTACCTGTCGGAGATCCGCAAATTCCCGCTCCTCAAGCCCGAGGAGGAATATATGCTCGCCAAGCGCTGGGAGGAGCATCAGGACACCGACGCGGCGGCCAAGCTCGTCACCTCGCACCTCCGCCTCGTCGCCAAGATCGCGATGGGCTACCGCGGCTACGGCCTGCCGGTGTCCGAGCTGATCTCGGAGGGCAACATCGGGCTGATGCAGGGCGTCAAGAAGTTCGACGCCGACAAGGGCTTCCGCCTCGCCACCTATGCGATGTGGTGGATCCGCGCCTCGATCCAGGAATTCATCCTGCGCTCGTGGAGCCTGGTGAAGATCGGCACCACCGCCGCGCAGAAGAAGCTGTTCTTCAACCTGCGCCGGATGAAGGGCCAGATCGACGCGCTCGAGGACGGCGACCTCCGTCCCGATCAGGTCACCAAGATCGCCACCGACCTCAACGTGTCGGAGGAGGAGGTGATCAGCATGAACCGCCGCATGTCGAAAGGCGGCGACACCAGCCTCAACCTGCGCATGTCGGAGGACGGCGAGGGCGAATGGCAGGACTGGCTGACCGACGAAGGCCCGTTGCAGGACCAGATCGTCGCCGACCGCCAGGAGCGCGACGTCCGCCACGCGCTGCTGCAGGAGGCGATGGGCGATCTCAACGAGCGCGAGCGGCACATTCTCGCCGAGCGGCGTCTCGCCGACGAGCCCAAGACGCTCGAGGAGCTGAGCCAGGAGTACAGCATCTCGCGCGAACGCGTCCGTCAGATCGAGGTCCGTGCCTTCGAGAAGCTGCAGCGCGCGATGCGCCGCCTTGCCGGCGAGCGGCACATGCTGCCCGAGCCGGCCTGACGCGATCGATCCCCTCCCGGCGCGGGAGGGGATTGACGCCCTGCCCGCATCCCCGACAATGACGGTCACCACCGCCGCAGGGGCCGCTGCCACTCCATGTCGTTCACCCGTCCGCAACGAGGCCGCTCGCGCCGGCTGTTCGCTCGACTGCTGCGCTGGCTCCTCATCCTCGTCGTGGCGGTGCTGTTGCTTTCGGTCGGCTGGGTCTTCGCCTACAAGTTCGTCGATCCGCCGACGACCAGCCTGATGCTGCGCGACGCGATCGAGGGGCATAGCGTCGCCTACAGCTGGCGCGATCTCGACCAGATTGATCCCAACATGCCGCGCGCGGTGATCACCGCCGAAGATCGCGACTTCTGCACCCACAATGGCTTCGACATGGCGGCGATTCGCGATGCGTTCGAGCGCAACCAGCAGGGCGGCACGCTGCGCGGCGGCTCGACGATCAGCCAGCAGACCGCCAAGAACGCCTTCCTCTGGGTCGAGCGCTCGTGGGTGCGCAAGGGCCTCGAAGCCTATTTCACCTTCCTGATCGAGCAGATCTGGGGGAAGCGGCGGATCATGGAGGTCTATCTCAACATCGCCGAGACCGGCATCCACACCTATGGCGTCGAGGAAGGCGCCAAGCGCTATTTCGGCCATGGCGCCGACAGCCTCAGCCGGCGCGAGGCGGCGCAGATCGCCGCCGTCCTGCCCTCGCCGCAGAAGCGCTCGGGCAAGAACCCGCAGGGGCAGGTCCGCCGCTATGCGCGCAACGTCGAGCGCTGGATCCGCGTCGTCAAGGACGAGGGGCTCGACGCCTGCCTCGCCCTCGACGACCGAAGCTGAACGCTAGAAGTCGACCGACGCCGACAGCTTGACGGTGCGCGGCGCGCCCTGGAGCAGCTGCGGGCTGAAGATGTCGAAGGCCGAGGCCCAGTAGCGCTTGTTGGCGACGTTATCGACGTTGACGCGCAGCGTGACCGGCTTGTCGCCGACCAGCGCCACGTAGCGCGCGCCGAGGTCGAAGCGCGTCCACCCCGACAGTTCGAGCGTGTTCGCGCGGTCGATCCATTGCTCGCCGGTGCGCACGACGCGCCCGGTGAGCGTCAGCGCCGGCAGCACGTCCCATTCGATGTTGGCATTGATCAGATAGTCGGGGACGCCGGGTGCCGTGTTGCCGTCGATCGCGGCGACGCCGGTGTCACGCAGTTCGGCCTCGTTGACCGATCCGCCGGCGATGAGACGCAGCCCCTCGACCAGCTCGCCCTCGAGGTTCAGTTCGATGCCGCGGTTGCGCTGCTCGCCGAACAGCCCGAACACGCCGCCGACGGCGTAGCCGCTCGGCTGCTCGGTCTGGTAGGCGGCGACGCCGAGGCTGAGCGCGCCCAGCGCGACCTTGCCGCCGACCTCATATTGCGTCGACTTCGACGGCGGGAACACCTCGCCCGGATTGACGATCGCCGGGTCGTTGGGCGCGGTCGGGCCCTGCGACAGCCCTTCGATGCGGTTGGCGAACAGCGACACGCCGTCGACGGGCTTGACCACCAGGCCGACCACCGGCGTCACCGCGCTTTCGTCATATTCGCTGCTCTCGAGCGTGGTGAAATAGTCGTAGGCCTTCGTCCTGACCGCCTGGAGGCGGAGCCCGACCGTCGCGAGGATGCGGTCGTCCCACAGGCCGATGGTGTCGGAGGCGAAGGCGCTCCACAGCCGCGTCCGGCTGACCGGATTGGGATCGTCGAGATCGCCGCCGACGAAACCGGTGCCGGGCAGCGGCAGGTCGACGGTTGTATAGAGGTTGGTGGCAAAGCCCGCGAAGCCGCCGAGGAAATCATAGGCGTTGCGGTTGACCTGGCGGATGCCCGAGCCGCCGATGTTGAACTCGTGGCTGATCCCGCCCGCGGCGAGCCGGATGCGAACGCCGGCGTTTGCCGCCTCGTTGTTGTCGGTGCGCGGCACGAACAGCGCGCTTCCCGTCGCCGCGCCGCTGGTCACGTCGTTGACCGTCAGCCCGCCGTAGATGCCGTCCTCCGACCCGTCGCGCGCGCCGATCGAGGCATAGGCGAGGACGTTGTCGGCGATGTCGTACTCGGCCTTCAGCATGCCGAAGACGTCGCGCAGCGTCGAGAAGGTCCAGGGCTGCGCGAAATTATGCTCGGCTTGCGGAACGCGCGGCACGCTGGTGAGGCCGGCGCCGAGCGTCACCTTGTGGCGGAGCTGGCGGACCTTGACGCGCTGGTAGGCGAGGTCGAGCGACAGCCGCAGATCGCCCGCCTGATGGTCGAGCGCGCCGCCGATGACGTAGGTGCTGCGGAATTCGTCGTCGATCGACACGTCGCCGCGGCGCGCGGCCCCGTTGAGCCGCACCCCGGTCTGCCCCGCCTCGCCGAAGCGCCGCGCCACGTCGAAGGCACCGCCGACATGCGCGTCCGACGTGTAGTTGAGCGTCAGCCGCTGCAGGTCGTCGGCGGCGGCGCGCTTGGGGATGAGGTTGACGCTGCCGCCGAGGCCGCTGCCGCCCGGCGCCGCGCCGTTGAGAAACGCGCTGGCGCCGTTGAGCACCTGCACCGACTGGTAGAGCTCGGGCGCGACGATCTGGCGGGGCGCGACGCCGTAGAGCCCGTCATAGGCGACGTCGTCGCCGGCCAGCACGAATCCGCGGATGACGAACTGCTCGGCGGCGTTGCCGAAGCCGTAGGTGGTGCGCACCGACGGGTCGTTCTCGAGCAGCTGGCCGAGCGTCTGCGGCTGCTGGTTGAGGATCAGCGCGGCGTTGTAGCTCTTGATGGTGAACGGCACGTCCTCGGCCGGCTTGTCGCCGAGCACGCCGACGCTGCCGCCGAGCGTCACCTGGCTCTGGTTGCCGCGCTGCGCGGTGACGATGATCTCCTCGTCGGTCGTCGGCGCGCCCGCCTGCTGCGCCTGCGCCGGCAGCGCCATGGCGAGGGCCGAAATTGCAGCCGTCAGGCGCAGGCAGGCAGGCAGGCGGTTGGTCACGTCAAATACCCCTTGGATGTGCATTCTCGAAAAAGATCTCACGAGCGGCGGACGCGCAGCGCCCAGCCGACGGCGGCGACGGGCACCGCGAGCGTCGCCCACGACAGCGCGTCGCGCACGCCGTCGCCGGTCAGCGCGCCGACCAGGCCGACGAGGCTCAGCACGCCGATGGCCAGCGGCGCGGCGAAGATCGTGCGCGGGCGCTGCGGCGGGCGCTTCATTCGGCCGGCACCAGCTGGCCGCCGGTCTCGACCTCGCGAACGCGCGCTTCGAGCGGCGCGTGCCGCTTGCCCAGCCAGAGATAGAGTCCGCTGCCCAGGACGATGGTGGTGAACAGCGTCAGCAGCGCCCACAGGATCTTGAGCGGCAGCCCGCCGTAGTCGCCGAAGTGCAGCGGCTGCGACAGCGACAGCGCCTGCGTGTACCAGGGCATCGGCCGGGCGTCGGTGAAGGCGCCGGTCTCGGCATCGACCAGCGCCGGCGTCAGCAGCCGCTCGGTCAGCGGCGTGTCGCCCTGGAAGAAGACGGCATAATGATGCTTGCTGCTGAACGCGCCGCCGGGGAAGGCGATGAACTGCGGATTGTTGCCGCGCAGCGCCTGCCGCGCTTCGGCCATCGCGCGGTCGAGCGAGCCGTAGCGCGACGGCGGCACCGCCCCCTGCCCGGCATAGGCGCGCGTCATCGCCGCGAGTTCGGTCTGCTGCCAGAGCTGCATGATCGGCGTCGCCAGCGCGTTGATGACACCGGTCAGGCCGACCACCAGCATCCAGGCGGCGGCGACGATGCCGAGCAGATTATGATAGTCGAGCCACTTCAGCCGGCGGCTGCGCGTGGTCCGCAGCGTGCCGAAGGCCAGCTTGCGCATGAACGGCGCGTACAGCACCACGCCCGAGACGATCGCCGCGACGAAGAACAGGCCCATCGCCCCGAGGAACAGCATCCCCGGCAGCCCGAGGAACATGTCGGTGTGGAGCTGGAGGATGAAGTGCATCACCCCGCCCTCGTCGACCTGCCCGGTCGGTTCGCCGGTGAGCCGGTCCCACAGCTGGATCGTCATCGCCTCGGCGGGCGAATCGGGCGCCGGTGCCGTGGTGATGGTCATCTGCGGGCGGTCGTTGTCGAACGCCATGAACACCGGCACCTCGCCCGGCCGCGCCGCCAGCGCCTTCGCCAGCATCGCGTCGAGCGATTGCAGCCGCGCGTCGGTGCCCGACGATGCGATCCCCGTCTCGGCCAGCGCCGCCGGATCGCCCGACAGGATATCGATCTCGTGATGGAAGATCAGCGGCAGTCCGGTCAGGCACAGCATCAACAGGAACGCCGTGCAGATCAGGCTCGTCCATTTGTGGACGAGGTACCAGGCACGGATCGAACGGTGGGTCATGATGGCGGGCGGATTCTATCGCGAATGATTATCAGGAGCGGATAGAGCGTGACGCGAGCTTAGGCAAGGGTGGCGAGGTGCGCGGTTCGTCGGACCACCGGCGCGCGATAAACGCGGTGCAGTTTGCGGCCTTTCGGCTATGAGCCCGGGGGATCGCCCGTTTCCTCAGCGTAAGGCCTTGCGTGACCCTCTTTTTCCGAAGCGCCGCGGCGATGCTTCCGCTGCTCGCCGCCACCGCCCTGTCGGCGCTTCCCGAGCGTCTCGCCGCGCAGGAGACGCCGTTGGTGCCGTCCGACGCCGCCGACGATCCCTATGCCGATGGCGAGGAGATCGTCGTCGTCGGCGGCGCGCGGCAGACCGGCGCGGTGATCGGCGACATTCCGCCGGAAAATCAGCTCGATGCGCGCGACATCCGCGCGACCGGCGCGACCACGGTGGCCGAACTGCTCGAGGCGATCGCGCCGCAGACCAGCAGCGCGCGCGGTCGCGAGGGCGGCGGCGGACCCGTGGTGCTGCTCAACGGACGGCGCACCTCGGGCTTCCGCGAAGTGCGCGACCTGCCGCCCGAAGCGATCCTGCGCGTCGACATCCTGCCCGAGGAAGTCGCGCTGAAATATGGCTACCGCGCCGATCAGCGCGTGGTGAACATCGTGCTGCGCCCGCGCTTCCGCTCGACGACCGCGCGGATCGAGGGTGAGGCCGCCACCGCGGGCGGGCGCCGCGAGGGCGAGCTCGACGTCACGCGGCTGCGGCTCGGCGAAAATGGCCGCACCACGCTCAATCTCCATCTCGAAGACGTCACGCCGCTGACCGAGGCCGAGCGCGATATCGCCGCGCCGGCGGCGGGCGCGCCCGACCCGCGCCCGTTCCGCACGCTGCTCGGCGCCCGCCGGCTGGCGCGCGTCGGCGGGACGGTGAACCGCACGGTGCTCGGCAACGTCGCGGCGACGCTCGACGGCCAGGTCGAGGTCTCGGACGGCCGCGCGCTGCTCGGCCCCTCGCTCGTCGCCGCCGGCACCGCGCTCGAACGCGACAGCGACGCGCTGTCGGGACGGATCGGCGTCGCGCTCAACGGCGACCGCGGACGCTGGCGCTGGTCGATGACCGGCGCCTATGACGTGGCGCGCAATCTGACGCTGACCGACCGCGAGGATGCTGCAGCCACGCTGCTGACGCGCGACCGCGCGCGCTCCACCAGTTCGAGCGGCGCGCTCGACCTCGTCGCCAGCGGTCCGCTCGCCGAGCTGCCTGCCGGCCGCGCGTCGGCAACCGTCAAGCTCGCCGGCGACACGCGCGACATCGAGAGCCGTACGCGGCGCGCCGCCGGCACCAGCGCGATCGACCTCGGCCGCGACCGGCTGAGCTCGTCGATCAACCTCGACCTGCCCGTCGCCAAGCGCAACGGCGCCTGGGGCGCGATCGGCAATTTGACCGTCAATGCCAATGCCGAGATCGAGGAACTCTCCGATTTCGGCACGCTGGCGACGCTCGGCGGCGGGCTGTTCTGGTCGCCGACACCCAAGCTCAACCTCATCGCCTCCTACACGCGCGAGCAGGGTGCGCCGGGGCTGCAGCAGCTCGGCGAGCCGACGCTCGTCACCCCGGCCAGCCGCATCTTCGACTTCCGTCTCGGCCAGACGGTGCTGGTCGACAGCGTGACCGGGGGCAACCCCGGCCTCATCGCGGACACGCGCCGCGTGTCCAAGCTCGGCGGCACCCTGAAGCCGTTCGACGAGACCGACCTCGAGCTGCGCACCGACTATGTGCGCAGCCGCACCGACGATGTGCTCGCGCGCTTCCCCGGGCCGACGGCGGCGATCGAGGCCGCCTTCCCCGAGCGCTTCGTGCGCGATGCGGCGGGCAATCTGGTGCGCGTCGACCTGCGGCCGGTGAACTTCGAGTCGGCGGCCCGCGACGAGCTGCGCTGGGGTATGAACTTCACCAAGGCGCTCAGGTCGAAGCAGCCCTCAGCGTCGGTGATGGACCAGATCCGCCGCGCGCGGACGGCGTCGGGCGACGCTCCGCCGCCGGGCGCCCAGGGCCCGCGGGCCGGCGGCGGCCCGCGCGGCGGCGGTGGCGGGCGGGGATTCGGCGCGTTCGGCGGCGGCCAGGGCGGCCGGTTGACGCTGTCCGCCTATCACACGCTGCTGCTGCGCGATGAGGTGGTGATCCGCCCCGGCCTGCCGGTCCTCGACTATCTCGACGGCGAGGCGGCCGACAGCGGCGGCGGCCGGGCGCGGCACCGCATCGAGATCGAAAGCGGCTTTTTCAACAACGGCCTCGGCGCACGGCTGTCGGGCAAATGGCAGAGCGGCAGCGACGTCGTCGGCGGCCCGTCGGGCGACCTCGCCTTCGCGCCGCTGACCAGGGTCGACCTGCGGCTGTTCGCCAATCTCGGCGAGAAGCCCGAGCTGGTGCTGAAGCATCCCTGGCTGCGCGGGACGCAGGTGCGGCTTAGCATCGACAATGTCTTCGATGCCAAGCAGCGCGTGCGCGACGCCGCCGGGCTGACACCGATCAACTATCAGCCCGACCTGCTCGATGCGCAGGGCCGGACGGTGAGCCTGTCGTTCCGCAAGCTGTTCCTGCCGCCGCGCAGCTTCTTCCGGCGCCCGCCGCCGGCGACGCCGGCCGCGCCGCCGCCTGCCCCCGCGCCGCCACCGGCGACCGATTAGCTGGCTCGCCCGCGGGCGAACGCCCCGGGCGGGCAGCCGAAGCGCCGGCGAAACGCCGTGCTGAACGCGCTGGCCGATTCATAGCCGATCCGCTCGGCCAGACGATCGAGCCGGATATCGCCGCGCAAAAGCGATGCTTTCGCGATCGCCATCCGCCAGCGCGACAGATATTCGATCGGGGCGCAGTCGACGACGTCGAGGAAGCGGATGGCGAACGCCGATCGCGACATGCCGGCGATCGTGGCGAGCTCCGCCACCGTCCACCGACGCCGCACGTCGTCGTGGAGCGCCCCCAGCGCCTTGGCGAGCGCCGGCTCGCGCAAGCCGGCGAGGAGCCCCGGCTGCGGACGGGGCGCGTCGGCCGGTGCGTATCGCAGCGCCTCGATAAGGATGATGTCGAGCAACCGTCGCACGATCGCATCGCCGCCGGGGCGCGCGGCTTCGCATTCGTCGCCGAGCAGCGCGATGAGCGGCGAAAGCCGTCCGGCCGGGGTGGCCCCCGGCCGGATGTGGATCAGCTCGGGCAGCATCGACAGCAGCAGCGGCGCGTTGGCGCCGTCGATCCGAAAGCTGCCGCCGAGCATCCGGAAGTCGGGCGCGCCGTCGGCGTCGCCGTGCCGCACCGGCCGGTCGGAGGGCTCGGCGGGCCGGCACCGAGCGTTCGGGCGCCGCGACAGCGTGAATGCCGGCGTCGCCGGGAGCAGGATGAAGTCGCCGCGCTCGAGATGCACCGGGCGGCCGCCGTCGAGCGCCAGCCAGCATTCGCCCTCGAGGACGAGCGCGAAGCCGGGCATGCCATGGGCCGCATAGCTCACGCCCCAATCGCCGCGCGCGCTGATCGGCTTCGACACCGCGGTCGACGGACGAAGCAGCGCTATGATGTCGGCGAGCGGATCCATCTCTGGACGATCTATAAATATATTGCGACGTCAGATTATATATAGTCCACGGCCCAGTGACTATCCCGTCTCCACCACATGGAGACAATCATGACCACGACCATAATGATCACGGGCACCTCGTCGGGCTATGGGAAGGCCGCGGCCGATCTGTTCCTTGCCCGCGGCTGGAACGTCCTCGCCGCCATGCGCCGGCCCGACCCGGCGGTGTTCGCGACCGACTCCCCTCGCCTGAAACTCGTCCGGCTCGACGTCACCGATCCCGACAGCATCGCGGCCGCGGTCGACGAGGGTCTGGCGGATTTCGGGTCGATCGACGTGCTGGTGAACAACGCCGGCATCGGCCTCGCCTCGGCCTTCGAGGCGACCCCCGACGCCACCGTGCGCGACATCTTCGAGACCAACTGCTTCGGCGTGCTCGCCACCTGCCGCGCGATCATCCCGCAGATGCGGCGCCAGCGGCACGGCGTCATCGTCAACGTGACGTCGAGCGCCGCCATCGCCCCGATGCCGCTGGTCGCCGCCTACGCCGCGAGCAAGTCGGCGATCGAAGGCTTCACCGAATCGCTCGCCTACGAACTCCACCCGTTCGGCATCGCCGCGCGGCTCGTCGAGCCCGGCTATGCGCCGACGACGGCCTTCACCGCGAACGGCATGCCCCGCATGGAGGGGCTGATCCCGTCAGCCTATGCGGATTTCGCGGCGGGCTGCTTTGCGCGGATGGCCGACTATCCGACCGCCTATTGCCGCGAAGACGAGGTCGCGGAGGCGATCTGGAATGCCGCCACCGACCCGAGCCGCGCGCTTCGCTACCCCTGCGGCGCCGACACGCTGATGCTGGCCGGGCTGCGCTGGTCGACGTCGGAGACGCAATATCTGGCGCGGATGCGCGAGATGTTCGCGCCGGCCGCGTCCTGAGGCCAGGGACACCGCCGGCAGGCGGCTCCTAGGCAACGTGAAGCCGGACCTGCGGCTCCCCCGCGTCCGCCCAGAAGCGATGCAGCCCGCCGCCGGCAAGCTTGGCCCGGTAGAGCGCGGCGTCGGCGGAGGCGAGCAGGTCGTCGAGTTCACCGCCGTCGGCGGGAGCGATCGCCATCCCGATGCTGATGCCGATATCGAGCGACACGCCGTCGATCACGAAGGGTTCGCCGATCGACGCGATGGTCCGCCGCGCCAGCGCCGCGGCCGCCGTGCGATCGGCAAGACCTGGCTGCAGGATGACGAACTCGTCGCCGCCCAGCCGAAAGACCGCGTCGGCGGGCGTCACGCATTGCCGCAGCCGCTGCGCCACCTCGACGAGCAGCCGATCGCCGCAGCTGTGGCCGTTCAGGTCGTTGACCGCCTTGAATCGATCGAGGTCGAGATAATGCACCGCCAGCAGCGGCCCGTCGGCGAGCGCGTCGGCGCAGACGTCGAAATGCTCGCGCAGCGCCAGGCGATTGAGCAGCCCGGTCAGCGGGTCCTGGCGCGCCATGTGCGTCAGGTCGCGCCGCGCCTTCAGCTGGTCGAGCGTCAGCCGGTAGCTGTGCACCATCATGCCGAACGCCGAAGCGATCAGGATGGCAAAGATCGTCAGCAGCGCCGTCGCCGCGAAATGACGCGAGACGATGGTGCCGGCGTCGAACAGCGAAGGGAGGCCGGCGGCGCTGGGAACGACGGCGAGCAGGATACTGACGGCGCACAGGCGCGGGCGGACCGACAGGCGCACCACCACCAGAAACGCATAGGCAAACAGCGCGCCGATGATGAGGATCCCGATCACCGGGTCGCCGAGGCGTAATCCGACAAAGCTCGCGACGCCGAGCGCCAGGGCGGCGGCGTAGCTGCCGTAGGCGAAGCGCCGCTCCCAGGACCGTGCTGCGCCGAGCGTCGCGAGCGCTCGCGGCAACGCCCGGTGAAAGCTGCGCACCAGCGCCAGCCTGGCCAGCGAGATCACCACGACGACGGCGCAGAAGGCGGCGGGTCCGGGGTGGCCCGCCAGCAGCGCCTGTACCATGACGAAAGCGGTGGCCAAGCCCATGAGCTTGATCGACGCCGTCGAGGCGAAGAGCATGCCGATGAGGTCGATCTCGATCAGCGCCGGGGCGGGCGGCAGCAGCCGGCGCAAGCCGACGGCTATCCGGACGCTGCGCCGCTTCCTGGGCCGCGCAGCGTTGAAGGGCGGTGCAGCTCCGCGATCAGCCTCCTCCACCACGCATGGTGTCGAGCGGAATCAGCGCAGCGTCAAGCGCGCGCCCGAAGAACGTCGCGGCGATCCGCGCGGCGTTGCGCTCAGAAGGGCAGCTTGAAGCCCGGCGGAAGCGGCATGCCCGCGGTCATTTTTTGCATCTGCTCGTTTGACACGGTGTCGGCCTTGGCGCGCGTGTCGTTGAACGCCGCAGCGATCAGATCCTCGAGCACTTCCTTGTCGCCGGCGTTGAGCAGCGACGGATCGATGCTTACCGCGATGATGCGCCCCTTGGCGCTGGCCCGGATCCGGACCATGCCGCCGCCGGCGGCGCCCTCGACCTCGATCTCGTCGAGCTTGCTCTGCGCGTCGGCGAGCTGCTGCTGGACGTTCTGCGCCATCTTCATGATGTCGTTGATGTTCTGCATCGCGATCAGGCCCTCTTGATGTCTTCGTCGTCGCCCGGTGCGGCGGGCGAGGCTTCCGGGTCAAGCCCGTAGTCGATCAGCTCGGCATTGGGAAAGACCGACAGCAATTTGCGGACGGCGGGATCGTCGAGCACCGACTGGCGCTCGGCCGCCTGCGCGAGCCGCTCCGACTCGAGCAGGGTGGGCTCCCCCTCCTTGTCGGACAAGGTCACCGTCCAGCGCTCGCCGGTCCACAGCTCGAGGTTGCGCATCAGCTGCTGCGCAAAGTCGGCACGCTGCCCGCTGAGGTTCAGCTCGAGCAGCGGCGGCGCATAGCGCACCAGCCGCGCGCGATCGTGCAGCATCTGCGCGAGCAGCGGCTCGCGGCGCGCGTCGAACAGCTCGACGAGCGCGGCGAAGCTGGCGGGAGCGGCAACCGTCGCGGCGACCTTGGCCTCCGGACGCAGCGGCACCGGCGCCGGCGGCGCAACGGGGTCGGCGCGCATCTGCAGCGGCGGTTCCTCGGCGTCGCGCGGCGCCGGCGGCTCGCGCGACGGCTCGGGCTCGCGCGCGCTCGTCAGCTTGCGGACGAGGTCGGACGGATCGGGAAGCGACGAGGCATGGACGATGCGCAGCAGCGCCATCTCGGCCGCCTGGATCGGCAGCGGCGCCGACTGCACCTCGGCAAGCCCCTTCAGCAGCAGCTGCCACAGCCGGTGCAGCGCCGGGAAGGACAGGCGCTCGGCCCAGTCCATGACGGTCTCGCGCTCGCCGTCGGCCATGACCGCGTCGGTAGCGCCCGCGACCTTGGCGCGGGTGACGCCGTGCGTGAGCTCGAGCAGCTCCTGCATGACCATGTCGGGATTGACCCCGAGGTCATATTGGCCGCGCAGATTGTCGAGCGCGCCGCGCGCGTCGCCGGCGAGCAGCGCGCCCATCAGCTCGCGCACCCGGCCGCGGTCGGACAGGCCGAGCATGTCGCGCACCTGCTGCGCGCTCACCGCGCCCTGCCCGTGCGAGATCGCCTGGTCGAGGATCGACAGGCCGTCGCGCACCGAGCCTTCGGCGGCGCGCGCCACCAGTTCGAGCGCATCGGCTTCGACCTGCGCGCCCTCGGCCTCGGCCACCCGGCCGAAATGCGCGACCAGCTTGTCCTGCGGAATGCGGCGCAGGTCGAAGCGCTGGCAGCGCGACAGCACGGTGATCGGCACCTTCTGGACCTCGGTGGTCGCGAAGATGAACTTCACATGCGCCGGCGGCTCCTCGAGCGTTTTCAGAAGCGCGTTGAACGCGTTCTTCGACAGCATGTGGACTTCGTCGATTATGTAGATCTTGAAGCGCGCCGAGACGGCGGCATAGCGCACCGCGTCGATGATCTCGCGGACGTCGTCGACGCCGGTGTTCGACGCCGCGTCCATCTCGACGACGTCGATGTGGCGGCCGGCGGCGATCGCCTGGCAGGGCTCGCACTCGCCGCACGGGCTGATCGTCGGACCGCCCTGCCCGTCGGGGCCGATGCAGTTGAGCGCCTTGGCGATGATGCGCGCGGTCGAGGTCTTGCCGACACCGCGCACGCCGGTCAGCAGCCAGGCATGCGCCAGCGCGCCGCGTGCGATGGCGTTGCCGAGCGTCTTCACCATCGCTTCCTGGCCGATCAGCGAATCGAAGTTCGCCGGCCGGTACTTGCGGGCGAGGACGCGGTAGGCGCCGTCGGAGGGCAGCAGTTCGCTCATCGACAAGGTAAGTGGCGCGTTTGCCGCCGAGGCGCAAGCGATGCGCGGCAGGCTGCCGCGCGGCGCGAATCAGCGCCCGCCGAGCCGGTCGATCAGCGCCACCGCCGCCGCCGGATTGCGGACCTTGGCGCCGCTGATGAAGTAGACGAACACCTCGCGCGACCTCGCCTCGGGCTGGTCGGCATCGACATAGGGCAAGCCTTCGGGCGCCCCGCCTTGCTCCCAGGTGCGAACGGTGTCGGCCCAGCGGTCGAGCGCCTTGGCGTCATATCCGGTATCGAGCGCCTCGACGCTGCGCTGCAGCCGCGCATAGACCAGCCCGGCGGTGAGGTCGGGGATCATCGGATAGTCGTCCGATTCGGCGAAAACGACCCCCACCTTCTTCCGGCGTGCCAGGTCGACGAATTCGGGCACGCGGAAGCTCTCGTGGCGCGGTTCGACGACGTGCCGCAGCTTCAGCCCGTCGACCTCGGCGGGAAGCAGGTCGAGGAAGGCGGCGAAATCATCGGGTTCGAATTTCTTGGTGCCGGCGAACTGCCAGAGGATCGGCCCGAGCTTCGCCTTGAGCTCGGCGATGCCGCTGGTGACGAAACGCTCGATCGATTCGCCGGCGGTGGCGAGGAGCTTGCGGTTCACCGCATAGCGCGACGCCTTGAGGCTGAAGACGAAATCGTCGGGCGTCTCGTCGGCCCATTTGCGGAAGGTGGCCGGCTTCATCGTGCTGTAGAAGGTGCCGTTGACCTCGATGCTGGTCAGCTGCCGGCTGGCATATTCCAGCTCGCGCGCCTGCGGGTGCTTCTCGGGATAGAAGACCCCGCGCCACGGCTCGAAGGTCCAGCCGCCGACTCCGACTTTGATGCTCATGCGGCGAGAGTGGCGCAGCCGCGCTGACGCTGCAATGGTGGGAGCCGAACGACCCAGACCGGATTCGTTGCGGCTGCTTCCTTCCGGACCTGACCGGGTTGGCGAGTGGCCTGCCCGCCGGCTCCCGCGGGCCATATGGTGGAGGATCGGCCGAAAGGCAAGACGCCGGCAACCGCCGCTCTCGCGCGACGCCTCCTGACGTCCATCGGATCGGCGCGCGAGAGGCCGCGAACTCCCGGCGATCCCGACTTTCGCCCGGATGACCAGCCAGCGAAGCGGCGCGACGTGAACTGAAGAGGTTTTCGCGCCGCTCCTGCCGTGCCAAAAGCGCGCTCGTGCATCCCGATCCCTTCACCGCGCCGCTGCCGCCCCTGACGCTCGGCTTCTCAGGCAACCGCATCGACCGCGACGATCGCATCCGCCGCGACCCCGAAGCGCTGTGGGCGATGACCATGAACCCCGCGGCGCGCTGGCTGGTGCTCGACGAGCTCAACCCGGTCGTTCGGCGCGGTGCCGAATCGCCCGAGCTGCTGTGGGTCCGCCGCAGCGAGGCGCCACGCGCCGACGCGGTGTTCCTCGGCATCGACGCCGAGGGGGCGCCGCGCTTTGCCGTCGCCGGCAAGGCCAGCGATCTCGACGACGGCGAACCGATGGATGCGCGCGCGCTCGCGTCGCGGCTCGACGGCGCCACCGCCGGCCTCGTCGCGCAGGCGCGCTCGCTCGTCGACTGGCACGCCCGACACGGCTTCTGCGCCGTCTGCGGCACGGCGACGCAACCCGAGAAAGGCGGCTATGCCCGGCGCTGCCAGGGCTGCGGCGCCGAACATTTCCCGCGCACCGATCCGGTGGCGATCATGCTGGCGATCGACCTCGAGCGCGACCGCTGCCTGCTCGGTCGCCAGCCGCGCTTTCCCGCGGGCTTCCTGTCGGCGCTCGCCGGCTTCGTCGAGGCGGGCGAGACCTTCGAGGAAGCGGTGGCACGCGAACTCTACGAGGAAGCCGGCATCCGGACCGGACGCGTCCGCTATGTCGCCAGCCAGCCCTGGCCCTTTCCGTCCAACCTGATGATGGGCGCCTTCGCCGAGGCGACGAGCACCGAGATCCGCATCGACGAGGAAGAACTCGAGGAAGTGGTCTGGATGTCGCGCGACGACGTCCGCTCGGCGCTCGCCGGTCAGGGGCCCTTCGCGGTCCCGCCGCCGCTCGCCATCGCCCACACATTGCTGAAAGCCTGGATCGACCTATGAACGAGTGGCGTAGCTTCGCAACGCATCTGGAATGCTCGGCCACCGGCGAGCGCTACGACATCGGCGCTGTCCACAACCTCTCGGCGGCGGGCAAGCCGCTGCTCGTCCGCTACGATCTCGACGCGCTGCGCGCCGCGATGCCGGCGCCGGCCTTTGACGGGCGCGGCCCCGACCTCTGGCGCTACCGCGAGCTGCTGCCCGTGCGCGAGGAAGCGCATATGCTGTCGCTCGGCGAGGTGACGACGCCGCTGGTGCGCCTGGTGCGCGAGCCCGGCGAGGTGCTGATCAAGGACGAGGGCCGGCTGCCGACCGGATCGTTCAAGGCGCGCGGCCTGTGCCTCGCGGTGACGATGGCGCACAGCTTCGGCATCACCCGCGTCGCGATCCCGACCAACGGCAATGCCGGCGCTGCCATGGCGGCCTATGCCAGCCGGGCGGGCATGGAGAGCTACTGCTTCGCGCCCGAGGATACGCCCGAGGTCAACATCCGCGAGATGGCGGCGCAGGGCGCCAAGGTCTGGCGCGTCAACGGCCTGATCAACGACTGCGGCAAGATCGTCGGCGAGGGCAAGGCGGCGATGGGCTGGTTCGACGTCTCGACCTTGAAGGAGCCCTACCGGATCGAGGGCAAGAAGACGATGGGCCTCGAGCTCGCCGAGCAGCTCGGCTGGGACGTGCCTGACGCGATCTTCTATCCGACCGGCGGCGGCACCGGCCTCATCGGCATGTGGAAGGCGTTTGACGAACTCGAGAAGCTCGGCTGGATCGGGCCGAAGCGCCCGAAGATGATCGCGGTACAGTCGACCGGCTGCGCGCCGATCGTGCGCGCCTGGCAGAACGGCGACGAGCATGCCGCGCTGTGGGAGAATGCGCAGACCGTCGCGAGCGGCATCCGCGTGCCGGCCGCCATCGGCGACTTCCTGATCCTGCGCGCGGTGCGCGAATCGAACGGCTGGGCCGAGGCGGTCGACGACGCCGACATCGAGGCGGCTGTGGTGAAGGTCGGGCGCGAGGAAGGCTTCCTGATGTGCCCCGAGGGCGCGGCCACCTATGTCGCCTACCGCAAGGCGCTCGACGACGGTCGCATCACCGCCGCCGACCGCGTCGTGCTCTACAATTGCGCCACCGGCCTCAAATATCCGCTGCCGCCCGCCGACCTGCGCATCGATCGTCATCAGCCGATCGATTACGACGCGCTGGCGCGTGCCTGATCTCCCCCACGGGAGTCGGTCGTGGAAAAGGTCAGCCTTCCCGACAAGTTCGCGAAGTTCAGCGAGCATTGGCGGCCGAAGGTGGTGGCGGCGCTCAACGGCCAGGAAGTGAAGCTCGTCAAGGTGCAGGGCGTCTTCCCCTGGCATCATCATGCGCGAGGATGAGATGTTCCTGGTGTGGCGCGGGCGCTTCCGCGTCGAGTTCCGCGATCGCGTCGTCGACCTGGGTCCCGGCGAATTCGTCGTGGTGCCACGCGGCGTCGAGCACCGCACCGCCGCCGACGAAGAGGCCGAGGTCTTGATCTTTGAGCCGGCCGAGGTGCTCAATACCGGCAACGTCATCGACGATCATTATACAGCGCCCCAAGGCGCGACGATCTGACCGGGGGGATAGCGAATGCCGACCATGCCGATGCTGCCACGCCGCCACTTTCTCGCCGGGCTCGGCGCGCTCGTCGCCAGTCCGGGCTGGGCGCGCAGCGGCGCGCGCTGGCCGGGCGTGCAGAAGCTGCTCGACCGCTATGTCGCCGAGAAGAAGGTGGCGGGCCTGTCGGTGGCGCTGACCAGCGCCGATGCCCCGCTCGCCTACGCCAACGCCGGCACGCTGGCACTCGATTCGGCCGTCGCGGCGAACGAGGACACGCTGTGGCGCATCTATTCGATGACCAAGCCGGTGACCGGCGCCGCGGCGATGCTGCTGATCGAGGAAGGCAGGCTGGCGCTCGACCAGCCGGTGAGCGACTTCTTCCCCGCCTATGCGCGGATCGGCGTGGCGGTCGACCCGGCGACGAGCCTCGCGGCGCGCCCGGCGAAGACGCCGATGACCATCCGTCACCTGCTGACGCATACCGCGGGGCTGACCTACACGATCATGGGCACCGGCGCCGTGCAGAAGGCCTATCGCGAAAAGGGGCTGTTCGCGGCCTATGGCGGTGTGCCGCAACCCGGCGACGGGGCGATGCCGGCGTCGCTGACCGAGTTCGCCGAACGGCTCGCGACGGTGCCGCTGATCGCCGAGCCGGGCGCCGGCTATCATTATTCGGTGGCGCTCGATCTGCTCGGCGCGGTGATCGAGAAGGCGAGCGGGATGCCGTTCGACGCCTTCCTGCGCGCGCGCTTCTTCGAGCCGCTCGGCATGGCGTCGACCGCCTTCCACGCGCTCGACGCGAAGCGGCTGTCGACCAACTATTTCATCACGCCCAAGGGGCTGCTGGCGGTCGACAGCGCCGCCAAGGGCGTGTTCCTGAACCCCCCGCCCGTCGCCTATGGCGGCTCGGGGCTGGTCTCGTCGTCGCGCGACTATGCGCGCTTCGGGCTGATGCTGCTCGGCGACGGCGCGCTCGGCAACGTCCGCGTGCTGAAGCCCGAAACGGCGCGGCTGATGCGGTCCAACCTGCTGCCGGCCGGCGTCACCGCGATGGGCGACGGTTCGGGCTATGGCGCCGGCGGTCGCGTCGTCATCGCGACGACGAAGGATGCCAATGATTCGGTCGGCAGCTACGGCTGGGGCGGCGCTGCCGGTACCAGCTTCTGGATCGACCCCGCGCGCCGCACGATGGTCGCGCTGATGACGCAGTTCATGCCGCAGGACGCCTATCCGCTGCGCCGCGAGATGCGCGACGCGATGCTCGCCGACCTGCGCTGACGCCGCGCGGCGCGAGGATCAATCCCGCGCGCGGGCCTGCGGATAGGTGCCGATCACCCGTACCCAGCGGCTGTGGTAGCGCAGCTCGTCGAGCGCGCGCGCGATCGCCGGCTCTTCGGGCGAACCGACGATGTCGGCATAGAATTCGGCGGCCTGGAAGCTGCCGTCGCGCATGTAGCTTTCGAGCTTGGTGAGGTTGACGCCGTTGGTCGCGAAGCCGCCGAGCGCCTTGTAGAGCGCCGCCGGCACGCTGCGCACCTCGAACATCACCGTCGTCATCAGGCCGCGCGCGTCGGCGGGCGGGGTCGCCGCCTCGCGCGCCAGCACCACGAAGCGCGTCGTGTTGTGGTCGGCGTCCTCGATATTCTCGGCGAGGATGTCGAGCCCGTAGAGTTCGCTGGCCAGCCGCGAGGCGACCGCCGCGACCGACGGATCGCCGAGTTCGGCGGCCTTCGCCGCGGCGCCCGCGGTGTCGGCGAAAGCGATCGGCTTGATCCCCCAGTCGCGCAGCCGCTTGCGCGACTGGCCGAGCGCCTGCGGATGCGACAGCGCCTCGCGGACCCCCTCGCGCGTCGCCCCCTTCGGCCCGAGCAGGCAGTGGCGGACGCGCACGAAATGCTCGGCGACGATCGACAGCCCGGATTCGGGCAGCAGGAAATGGATGTCGGCGACGCGGCCGTGCAGCGAATTCTCGATCGGGATCACCGCGCAGCCGGCGCGCCCCGCCTTGACCGCCTCGATCGCCTCCTCGAACGAAAAGCAGGGCATCTGCGGCGCGTCGGGAAACAGCTCGCGCGTCGCCTGGTGCGAATAGGCGCCGGGCGCGCCCTGGAAAGCGACGGCACGCCCCGGATCGGCTTCGGCGGCAGCGGCCATGCCGACGATGATGTCGTGCGCGAGCTTCGGGTAGTTCTCCATGTCGGCGGCGCTTATCGCCGCACGTCGGCGCCGGGGCAAGCTGCGGCGAACAGGGCCTTGGCAACGGCAAGTCGCCTGACTATGGAAGGCGCACTTTTGCAGGGCAGGCCGGAGACGCTGGGTGGACAGTTTCGAGTGGAATAAGATTGCGGGTTGGGTGCTGACCGCCGCCATCGCCGTGCTCGGCCTGTCGATCGTCACCGGCATGATCTATACGCCGCACGCGCCCGAAAAGCCCGGCTATGTCGTCGAAGGCGTCGAACTCGAGGCAGAAGCCGGGCCGGCGGCCGAGGCCGAGAAGCCGATCGCCTTCTATCTCGCGTCGGCCGACGTCGAGAAGGGCGCCAACGTCTTCAAGAAGTGCGCCGCCTGCCACACGATCACGCCCGGCGGCGCCAACGGCATCGGCCCGAACCTCTATGCGACGGTCGGCAAGACGCATGCGCACATGCCCGGCTTCAGCTATTCGAGCGCCATGCTCGAGACCAAGGGCAAGACCTGGGACTTCGACTCGCTCAGCGAATGGCTGAAGTCGCCCAAGGCCTATATTCCCGGCAACAAGATGAGCTTCGCCGGCCTCGGCAAGCCGCAGGACCGTGCCGACGTCATCGCCTATATGAACAGCCAGGGCTCGAACCTGCCGTTCCCGGCGGTCCCCGCCGAGGTCGTCGCCGCGGCGCCTGCCGACACGGCTGCCGCAGGCGGCACGGTGGCGACCGCTGCCGAGCAGGAAGCGGTGCTTCCCGGCAAGGCGCCCAACGTCGCCGAGGCCGAGATCAACGCCGCCACGGTGGCGCAGCCGCAGAACAACCGCGGCGGCCCGGGTGCGGCCGACGTGACCGGCACGTCGAAGAACGAGAAGCAATAGGCTCCGCGCGACGGTGCTGACGTGAAACGGCCCCGCGGTGCGGGGCCGTTTTCGTTCGGGGACGGCGGGGCCCGGCCCGCGCCGCCGGCTCAGGCGGCGGATTTCAGCCGATCGCGGTATTTCTCGCGGAATTTCTTCACCTTGGGCGCCACGACGAACGAGCAATAGGGGTTGGCGTTGCCGTTGTTGGCGAAATATTCCTGGTGATAGTCCTCGGCCGGGTACCAGGTGGCGTCGCCATCCTCGATCGTGGTGACGATCGGCGCCGGCCATTCGCTCGCCGCATGGCGGATCGCTTCTTCGGCCGCGGCGCGCTGCGCAGGCGAATGCGGGAAGATCGCCGAGCGATACTGCGTGCCGACGTCGTTGCCCTGCCGGTTGAGCGTCGTCGGATCGTGGACGTGGAACAGGATGTCGAGCAGTTCGGCATAGCTGACCTGGTCGGGGTCGAACTCGATGCGGATCGCCTCGGCATGACCGGTGTCGCCGTTGCAGATCTGCTTGTAGCTCGGGTTGGCGACATGCCCGCCGATATAGCCGCTCTCGACCGAGGTCACGCCCTGCAGATCGTCGTAGATCGCCTCGTAGCACCAGAAGCAGCCAGCCGCGAAGGTCGCAATCTCGGTCGCCATCGTCATCTCCTTGATCCGCCTGCCCTAGATGCGCCGGCGAGCGGCGGCTTTCAACATCGGTGAACGCACGAATCCGACGAGCCAAAACGGTAACTTGACCGTAGCGAGACCGCTCCGCACCATCGCGGGATGCCGATCCTCTCCCTCCTCGCCACCGCCGCTCTCGCATCGCAGCCGCTCGTCATCGCGCATCGCGGTGCCTCGGGCGACCGCCCCGAGCACACGCTCGCCGCCTACGAGCTGGCGATCGACCAGGGGGCCGACTTCATCGAGCCCGACCTCGTGTCGACGAAGGACGGCATCCTCGTCGCGCGCCACGAGAACGAGATCTCGGGGACCACCGACGTGGCCGCCCGCCCCGAATTCGCGGCGCGCAAGAGCAGCAAGACGATCGACGGCGCCACCGTCACCGGCTGGTTCACCGAAGATTTCACCCTCGCCGAGCTGAAGACGCTGCGCGCCCGCGAGCGGCTGCCGCAGCTGCGCTCGACGGCGCATGACGGCCAGTTCGAGATACCGACGCTCAAAGAGGTGATCGCGCTGGTGAAGCGCCGGGAACGCGACAGCGGGCGGCGGCTCGGCCTCTATCCCGAGACCAAGCATCCCGGCTATTTCGCGTCGATCGGGCTGGCGCTGGAGCCGCCGCTCGTCGCCGAGCTGCGCGCCGCCGGCTATCGGCGCGCCAGCGATCCGGTGTTCATCCAGTCGTTCGAGATCGACAATCTCCGCCGGCTCGACGGCATGACCGAGTTGCGGCTGGTCCAGCTGATCGGCGACCTCAACAGCGGTCCCGCCGATCGCAGCGGGATCGGCTATGCCGCGATGGTGACGGCGGCGGGCCTGAAGGCGATCGCCGCCTATGCCGACGGCATCGGGCCGGAGAAGTCGGCGGTCATCCCGCGCGGCGCCGATGGCCGACTGGCGGCGCCGACGCGCCTCGTCGCCGAGGCGCATGCCGCGGGGCTGGTGGTGCATCCCTATACCTTCCGGAAGGAAAACTACTTCCTGCCGGACGACTTCAAGGTCGGGGCCGACCCGCGGGCGGCGGGGGATCTGACGGGCGAGGTCTGCGCGTTCCTCGAGGCCGGCGTCGATGGGGTGTTCAGCGACGATCCCGGCGTGGCGGTGAAGGCCCGCGACGGGTGCAAGCCCGATCGATAACCCCGCATTCGGTCCTCCGCGCGACGGCGGGGATGACCGATGTCTATCGCCGAAAAACCAGCGACAGGTTGTTCGCCGGCATCTCGACGACCTCGCGGAGCAGCAGGCCGCGCCCGCGCGCTTCGGCCTCGACGGCGTCGAGCGCCCGCAGCCCCCACGCCGGGTCGCGGCTGCGCAGCGACTGATCGAAAGCCTCGTTGCTCGGCGCCGTCGGGACGCCGAGGCGGCGGAACGGGCCATAGACGAACAGCACGCCGCCCGCCGAAAGATGGGCCTCCGCCCCCGCCATCAGCGCCTCGGTCGCCACCCACGGGCTGATGTGCAGCATGTTGAGGCAGACGATCGCATCGACCTCGCCGACCGGCCAATCGCGCGTGACGTCGAGTTCGAGCGGCGGCAGCAGGTTGGGAAGGCCGGCCTCCCGCTGCCACGCGGCGATCGAGCGCCGGCTCGTCTCCTCGGGATCGGTCGGCTGCCAGATCAGATCAGGAAGCGCGCCAGCAAAATGCACCGCATGCTCGCCGGTGCCCGCGGCGATCTCCAGCACCCTGCCCTCGGCGGGCAGCACGCGCTGCAGCACCGCGAGGATCGGCTCGCGATTGCGCGCGGCCGACGGGCTGGAGCGGCGATCGGCGCCGCTCCAGGCCTCGTTGGCGATCACTCCGCCGCCTGGCGCTGCTCGGACTCGCGCCAGCTCAGCACCGGCTTGCGCGCCGCCGCGGTCTCGTCGAGCCGGCGGCGCGGCGCGAAGAAGGGCGCGCTCTTGAAGCGGCTGTCGTCGCCCGATTTCGCCAGCAGCGCGAGGCTGCGCAGCGAGCCGATGAACTGATCGAGCGTCGACTTCGATTCGGTTTCGGTCGGCTCGACGAGCATCGCGCCATGGACTACGAGCGGGAAATACATCGTCATCGGATGATAGCCCTCGTCGATCAGCGCCTTGGCGATGTCGAGCGTGGTGATGCCCGTGCCGTCGAGGAAATCGTCGGAGAACAGCGCCTCGTGCATGCACGGGCCGGTGTCGCCGAACGGCGCCGACATCACGTCCTTGAGGCTGGCGAGGATATAGTTGGCGTTGAGGACGGCGTCTTCCGCCACCTGCCGCAAGCCATCGGCGCCGTGGCTGAGCATATAGGCCGCGGCGCGGACGAACATGCCCATCTGGCCGTGGAAGGCGACCATGCGGCCGAAGCTCTCGTTATGGTCGGTCGAGGCATGCGCCTGCTCTTCCTCGACCAGCTCGAAATGCTCCCCGGTCTTGCGCACGAACGGCAAGGGCGCGAACGGCATCAGCGCTTCGGAGAACACCACCGGCCCCGAGCCGGGCCCGCCGCCGCCGTGCGGCGTCGAGAAGGTCTTGTGCAGGTTGATGTGCATCGCATCGACGCCGAGGTCGCCCGGCCGGACGCGGCCGACGATCGCGTTGAAGTTGGCGCCGTCGCAATAGACGAAGGCCCCCGCCGCATGGACCGCCTGCGAGATCTCGATCATGTCGGGCTCGAACAGCCCGCAGGTGTTGGGGTTGGTGATCATCACCGCCGCCACATCGGGGCCGAGCTTGGCCTTCAAGGCCTCGAGGTCGACGCGACCGCGGTCGTTCGCCGGAATGCCGACGACCTCATAGCCGCAGAAGGCGGCGGTCGCCGGGTTGGTGCCGTGCGCCGATTCGGGGACGAGCACGATCTTGCGGCTCTCGCCGCGCGCGTCATGCGCGGCGCGGATCGCCAGCATGCCGCACAGCTCGCCATGCGCGCCGGCCTTGGGGCTCATCGCGACGCCGGGCATGCCGGTGAGCTTGCACAGCCATTCGCCGACCAGATGGATGAGCGCCAGCGCACCCTGCACCGTGTCGACCGGCTGCAGCGGATGGATGTCGCCGAAGCCCGGCAGCCGCGCCATCTTCTCGTTGAGGCGCGGGTTGTGCTTCATCGTGCACGAGCCGAGCGGGAACAGCCCCATGTCGATGGCGTAGTTCTGCCGGCTGAGGCGCGTGTAGTGGCGCACCGTCTCGGGCTCCGACAGGCCGTAGAGGCCGATCGGCTTGTGGCGGTCGAGCCCGCCGAGACGGCTTCCGACCTTGGGGCCGGCCGGAAAATCGACGCCGAAGCGGTCGGGCGCGCCCTTTTCGAAGATCAGCGGCTCCTCGAGCTGGAGCCCGCGGTTGCCGGTGAAGGTCTCGAAGCCGTCCGCCGCGCCACCTTGGCCGACGCCGCTCTCGCGTCCCTGACGATTCATGCTCATGCCAGCACCTCCGCAAAGCCCCGCGCCAACGCCTCGATGTCGTCGTCGCTCACCGTCTCGGTCGCCGCGACGACCACGCCCTTCTCGAGCTCGTCCACGCCCGGATAGAGCCGGCCGAGCGACACGCCCGCCAGCAACCGGCGCTCGGCGAGCTCGCGGATCACCGGGCGCGCCTCCTTCGACAGCCGGATGGTGAATTCGTTGAAGAAGGCACCGTTCACCACCTCGATCCCCGGCACCTGCGCCAGCCGCTCGGCGGTCTGCACGGCGCGCGCATGGTTGAGCGCCGCGAGCCGCCGCAGCCCCTCCTCGCCGAGCAGCGTCATGTGGATCGTGAAGGCGAGCGCGCACAGCCCCGAGTTGGTGCAGATGTTCGAGGTCGCCTTCTCGCGGCGGATATGCTGCTCGCGGGTGGAGAGCGTCAGCACGAAGCCGCGGCGCCCTTCGGCATCGACGGTCTCGCCGCACAGGCGGCCGGGCATCTGGCGGACATATTTGTCGCGCGTCGCGAACAGGCCGAGGTACGGCCCGCCGAAGTTGAGGCCGTTGCCGATCGACTGGCCCTCGCCAACGACGATGTCGGCGCCCATCTCGCCGGGCGAGCTGATCGCGCCGAGCGACACGACCTCGGTGAAGGCGACGACCAGCAGCGCGCCCTTGGCGTGGCACGCCGCGGCGAGGTCGCTGAGGTCGGCGACATGGCCGAACAGATTGGGGTTCTGCACGACGACGCACGAGGTCTGCTCGTCGAGCTGCGACAGGATCCAGTCGAGGTCGTCGCCCGGCGCGCCGGTGGTGAGCCGGGGCTCGCCGCACACCAGCTCGTCCTCGGTGAAGCGCGTCAGCGTCTTCGCCGCCGAGACATAATGCGGGTGGAGGCCGGCCGACACGATCGCCTTGGTGCGGCGCGTGATACGGCGCGCCATGAAGATCGCCTCGGTAGTGGCGGTCGAGCCGTCGTACATCGAGGCGTTGGCGACATCCATGCCGGTCAGCCGCGCCACCTGCGTCTGGAACTCGAACAGCACCTGCAGCGTCCCCTGCGCGATCTCGGGCTGGTAGGGGGTGTAGCTGGTCAGGAACTCGCCGCGCTGGATCAGATGGTCGACGCTCGCCGGGACATGATGCTTGTAGGCGCCGCAGCCGACGAAGAAGGGCATTTCCGACGCCGGCAGATTCTGCCGCGACAGCCCGCCGAGGAGGCGTTCGACCTCCAGCTCGGACATGTGGTTGGTCAGCCCGTCGATCGGCTTCGTCAGCCGCGCCGCGGCGGGCACGTCGCTGAACAGGTCGTCGATCGAGCCGGCGCCGATGGTCGCGAGCATGTCGCGGCGGTCGGCGGGGGTGAGTGGAAGATAGCGCATCGTCTTTTCCCTGATCGCGTCATTCCGGCGAAAGCCGGAACCCAGGAATCGCGCTGTCCTGGGTTCCGGCCTTCGCCGGAATGACGACTGTGGCTTGCATGAGGAGCGACATCAGCCCGGCTTCCGCGCCGAAAAGCGCATCCGCACATAGTCGGCCATCCAGTTGCCCGCCTGGTCGGCGAGCACCGGGCGAAGCAGCGAGCGCGTGTCCTCGATGACCTGCGCCCGCTCCGCTTCGGGAACCCCGGCGGCATCGATGAAGCCGCCGCGGAAGGTGTTGAGCCAGGCGCTCATGCCGGTGGGCAGCGGCGTCTGGCGCGGAATGATGTCGGCGCGGTCGACGATGAACCCCGCCGACTCGAGCACCGCGCGATACTCCTCCGACGTCGGATAATAGCTGTCCTCGACCGCCGGCACGCGGTAGCCGCGTGCGATCAGCACGCCGCGCAGCGCCGCCCGGATCGCCGCGACATTGCCGTGGCCGCCGAACTCGCCGACGTAGCGGCCGCCGGGCTTCAGCGCACGAAACACCCCCTCGGCGACGCGCGCCGCCGGCGGCATCCAGTGCAGCGCGGCATTGGTGAACACCGCGTCGAACTCGGCGTCGAATTCGAGCTGGCGGCCGTCCATGCGTCGCACGTCGAGCCCGCGCTCGAGCGCCGCGGCGACCATCGCCCGGTCGGCATCGACGCCGACCACCTCGGCGCCCGCCTCGACGAGCCGGATCGTCAGCGCGCCGTCGCCGCACCCGAGGTCGAGGATGCGCTCGCCCGGCTGCGGCGCCAGCAGCTCGAGGACGGGGGCGCCGAGCGCCGGCACGAAGCTGGCGTGCGCGGCATAGGCGGCGGGATCCCAATTATGCGTCATGCCGCGGCGATCCCTTCGATCTCGAGCAGCCAAGCCTCATCAAAGATGTCGGCGATGATCACGGTCATGGCGAGCTTCCGGTCGCCGAGCACCTGCTGGCGAATGTCGCGGGCCTCGATGCGATACGCCCGATCGGCGAGAAAGATCGTAACCTTCGCCAGATCGTCGAGCGTCATGCCGGCCGCCCGAAGCTGCGCATCGACGTTTGCCCAGGCGAGCCGGCACTGATCGGCGAAGGCGGGAGGAACCCGATCCTCCCGGTCGACCGGGATTTGACCGCTGACGAACAGAAGCCGCGACGCGCCGGCGACCTCGACCGCCTGCGCGTAGCCGCCGGCTGCCGGTGGCGCATCCATCGCCTCGATGATCCGGCGCTCGATCATCGCGCCTAGAGATCCTCGGTATAGGCGCGGTAGGCCGCTTCATCCATCATGCCGTCGAGTTCTCCCTCGTCGGCGACCGTCATCTTGAAGAACCAGCCGGCATCCTCGGGCGCGCTGTTGGCCAGCGCCGGGTCGCTTTCCAGCTCGGCATTGCCCTCGGTGACCTCGCCCGAGATCGGCGCATAGACTTCCGATGCCGCCTTCACCGATTCGACCACCGCGGCTTCCTTGCCCTTGGTCAGCGGCGCGCCGACCGGCGGAATCTCGACGAACACCACGTCGCCGAGCTGCGCCTGCGCGTAATCGGTGATGCCGACGGTGGCGATGCCGCCGTCGATGCGCAGCCATTCGTGATCCTTGGTGAAATAGCGCTTCATGCTTTGCCTCCCTGGCGGACATAATTCTTCGGAAAGAACGGCATCGGCACGACGGTCGCGTCGAGCAGCCGGCCGCGGACCTCGACCTGCAGCCGCGTGCCGTCGCCGGCGAGCGCCGTCGGCACATAGGCCATGGCGATCGGGGCCCCCAGCGCCGGACCGTGCCCGCCGCTGGTGACGAGCCCGACCGGGGCGCCGTCGACGACGACCGGCGCGCCCTCACGCACCGGCTGCCGTCCGTCGATGCGCAGCCCGACACGCTTGCGCGCGGCACCGTTGAGCAGCTGGTCGAGCACGCGATCGGCCCCCGCGAAGCCGCCTTCCGCCTTGCGGCGCTTCGAGATGGCGAACGACAGATTGGCTTCGACCGGCGTGATCTCGGGCGTCAGGTCGTGACCGTAGAGCGGCAGCCCCGCCTCGAGGCGCAGCGAATCGCGCGCGCCGAGCCCGATCGGCTTCACTTCGGGCTGCGCGAGCAGCAGCCGAGCGACCTTGTCGGCGTCGGCCGCCGGGATCGAGATCTCGTAGCCGTCCTCGCCGGTATAGCCTGAGCGGCTCACCCAGGCGTCGACGTCACCGATGCTGAAGGCGCCAGCGCGCATGAACGACAGCGCCGCGACGCCCGGCGCCACGCGCTCGAGCACCTCGACCGCCTTGGGCCCCTGCAGCGCCAGCAGCGCCCAGTCGGGCCGGTACTCGATCCGCGTGCCGGCGGGCAGCCGTGCCGTCATGTCGGCGATGTCGTCGTGCTTGGTCGCGCCGTTGACCACCATGTAGAGGTCGCCCACGCGGCGCGTGACCATCAGGTCGTCGAGAATGCCGCCCTGGTCGTTGAGCAGCATCGAATAGCGGATCGCGTTGACGGCGAGGCCGGCGATGTCGCCGGGCAGGATCGCCTCGAGCGCGGCATCGGCGTCGAGGTCGAGCAGGATCTGGCCCATGTGCGACACGTCGAACAGCCCAGCGCTGCTGCGCGTCCACTGATGCTCGGCGATGATCCCGTCATATTGGATCGGCATCGAATAGCCGGCGAACGGCACCATGCGGGCGCCGAGCTCGCGGTGCAGCGCATCGAGCGGCAGGATGTTGAGGGTTTCGGCCGTATCGGCCATGCGCGGCTCCATCGACAGACGTCGACCGGCAGCCCAGTGCCGCCGGCCCTGCCCCCTGTCTGTCACGGAACCTGAGAGCTTTCATGGCGGTGGACCGCCACTTACCCCTTCGGTGGAACCGTCCATGCGACGGCTCGCTTTCCAGATCGCCGCTGATGCACCCGCGCGGTCCTGGGGCCTGAGAGATTCCGGGGGCGGTTGCTCCTTCGGCGGTGGCCCGAAGCCACACTCTCCCGCGCGCGTGCCGGAGCAAGCCCCGACGGCGCCGCGACCTGTAGGAGAAGCCTATTCGCGAGTCACGCGCAAAAGCCGCAAGGACCTGCTATTTCGTGACGTTGTAGGCGAGCGCCGCCTCGTCGAGCTGGAAGCCGACGAGCACTTCGAACGTCGCAGCGCGAACCGCGGTGCGCACCTCGGGATCGGCGAGCGGGTCGATCGCCGCATCGGCATCGCCCGGCTTGCGCTTGCGGGTGATGCGCTCGCGCATTTCCGCCGACAGCGAGGCGGCGGCGCGATTGACCTGCGCCTGCGCGCTGCCGTCGGCCTGGGCGCGGAGCTGGCCGTCGGCGAAGCGCAGCACGACGCTGCCGGCCTGCTTGGCAACGAGCTGGTCGCCGCCCTGCACCACGGCGACGAAGAACGGCAGCGTCACGTCGCGCGCGCCGCTGGCATTGGTGCGCTGGCCGAGGACGGTGAAGCTGGCCCCGGTGGCGATGCGGTCGCCGGTCTCGCTGCAGGCACCGCGCACGTTGGTCATCGTCGCGGTGACGTCGATGGCATCGGCGTCGCGGCTGGTCGGCGGCGTGAACAGCGTGACGTCGCCGGTATGCTGCATCACCGCCACCGCCGGACAGGCCGATCGGGTGATGCGCAGCGGGTCGCCGCCGCCGCAGGCCGAGAGTGCAGTCGCGGCGAGAATCGTGAAGCCAAGCTGTCTGAGCACGCGAAAATCACCCCGGTCCAAATGTCGCGTCGTTATAGGTTCCGGGTTCCGCGCGCACAAGCAATCGCGTAGGAGCGCGACATGGCGTCCACTCCCGTCCTCGACGGCCCCGCTGCAACCAAGCCCGCGCTCGGCGTCGTCATCGCCGCGCCGCGCGGCTTCTGCGCCGGCGTCGACCGTGCCATCCGCATCGTCGAACTGGCGATCGAGAAATATGGCGCGCCGGTCTATGTCCGCCATGAGATCGTGCACAACCAGTTCGTCGTCGACAGCCTTCGCGCCAAGGGCGCGGTGTTCGTCGAGGAGCTGACCGAGGTCCCCGACGGCGTGCCGGTGATCTTTTCGGCGCATGGCGTGCCCAAGGTGGTTCCGGCCACCGCCGACGCGCGCGGCCTCGACTATATCGACGCCACCTGCCCGCTGGTATCGAAGGTGCACCGTCAGGCGGAACGCTTCGTCGATCAGGGGCGGCACATATTGTTCGTCGGCCATGCGCGCCATCCCGAGGTCGTCGGCACCTTCGGCCAGGTCGCCGAGGGCGCGATGACGCTGATCGAAACGGTCGAGGATGCGCAGCGCGTGCAGCCGCCCGCGGGTCCGCTGGGCTTCCTGACGCAGACGACGCTGTCGGTCGACGACACGCGCGATATCCTCACGGTGCTTCAGGCCCGGTTCCCCGACCTCGTCGGTCCGAAGGGCGAGGACATCTGCTACGCGACCTCGAATCGCCAGGACGCCGTCAAGGCGCTGGCGGCGCAGGTCGAGCTGGTGCTCGTGCTGGGATCGCCCAAATCGTCCAATTCGCTGCGCCTCGTCGAGGTCGCCGACCGCAGCGGTGCCTGCGCGCAGCTCATCCAGTCGGCGGCCGACATCGACTGGCGATGGCTCGATGGCGTCTCGACGCTCGGCATCACCGCCGGGGCGTCGGCGCCCGAGCAGCTGGTCCAGGAGCTGCTGGCGGCATTGCGGCAGCGCTATGACCTGCGCCTCGACGAAGTACGCACCGCGTCCGAGGACATCGTCTTCAAACTGCCGCGCGGGCTCGCCTAGCTCTCATGGCGGTCTATACGCAGGTTCCGGCGGAGGCGCTCGATGCGTTCCTCGCGCGCTACGACGTCGGCACGCTGGTCAGCGCCAAGGGCATCGCCGAAGGCGTCGAGAACTCCAACTATCTCGTCGAGACGACGCAGGACCGCTTCATCCTGACGCTCTACGAGAAGCGCGTGGCCGAGGCCGACCTTCCCTATTTCCTGGCGCTCAAGACGCATCTTGCCGAACGCGGTCTCGCCGTGCCGCGTCCCATCCGCGATCGCCGGGGCGAGGCGCTGCAGACGCTGCGCGGGCGCCCGGCCTGCCTCATCGAGTTCCTTCCCGGCATTTCGCTCACCGAACCGACCCCGGCCCACTGCCGCTCGGCCGGCGAGGCGCTCGGGCACATGCATGTGGCGCTGCGCGACTTCGCGATGCGGCGCGACAATTCGCTCGACCTCGCCGGCTGGCAGAGGCTGGCGGCGGCCTGCGGCGAGCGCGCCGACGAGGTGGCGCCCGGGCTGGCGGCGACGATCGCCGACGAGCTGGCGTTCCTCGCGCAGCGCTGGCCCGTCGACCTGCCGCGGTCGACGATCCATGCCGACCTGTTCCCCGACAATGTGCTGGTGCGCGGCAGCAAGGTCAGCGGCCTCATCGACTTCTATTTCGCCTGCACCGACATCCGCGCCTACGACCTCGCGGTGATGCACACCTCCTGGACGTTCAGCGCCGATGGCGGCGCGCATTTCGCCGAGCGTGCCGCCGCGCTCGATGCCGGCTACGCCGTCAGCCACGGGCTGTCCGACGACGAGCGGGCGGCCATGACGATCCTGTGCCGCGGCGCCTGCCTGCGCTTTCTGCTGACGCGCACCTATGACTGGCTCAACACGCCCGCCGACGCGCTGGTGACGCGCAAGGACCCGCTTGCGTATCGCCGCCGCCTCGATCACTACCGCGCGCTGTGAGCGAGCTTCCCTTCGTCGAGATCGCGACCGACGGCGCGTGCAAGGGCAATCCGGGCCCCGGCGGCTGGGGCGCGGTGCTGTGCCAGGGCGACAAGGAACTCGAGCTGTCGGGTCACGAAGCGCAGACCACCAACAACCGCATGGAGCTGACCGCGGCGATCATGGCGCTGCGCGCGCTCGAGAAGCCGTGCCGGGTGCGGCTGTCGACCGACAGCAAATATGTCATGGACGGCATCACCAAATGGGTGTTCGGCTGGCAGCGCAACGGCTGGCGCACCGCCGACAGGAAGCCGGTGAAGAACGGCGACCTGTGGATGGAGCTGATCGAGGCGGCGAAGCCGCACAAGATCGAGTGGAAATGGGTGAAGGGCCACGCCGGCCACGCCGAGAACGAGCGCTGCGACGCGCTCGCCAACGCGGCGATCGCGGCGATGCGGGCGGCCTAGGCCGCCGCGTGGCGCGACGGCGCGAGCCGCTCCATCAGCACCAGCTTGAACAGCAGGAAAACAACCCCCGCCCCGCCCGCCAACCCGGCGTGCAATAGCCAGAAACTCGTCACCGGCATCGTCGACAGGAAGCCGCCGATCCAGCCGACGAGCGTGTTGGCGAGGAAGAAGGCGAGATAATAGAGGCCGAGCGCGGTCGAGTTGATCGAGGGCGGCGCCAGCCGCGCGAAGAACGCCAGGCTGACCGGCAGGATGTGCGCGAAGCCGATGCTGTTGACGACGTGGAACAGCACCGGCCAGAACAGCCCGACCTTCTCGCCCGCGGCGGTCGTCGCCGCGGCGGCGAACAGGCAGAGCATGCCGCCGACCGAGAAGATCGATCCGATCACCAGCTTGGTCGCCTCGTCGGGCTCGCGCCAGTGCCTGCCGTACCAGCGGTAGAAGAGCGCGACGCCGGCGAGCAGGCTGACCGAGACCACCGCGTCGAGCGTCACCAGCCAGGTCGTCGGCAGCCGGTCGCCGCCGAAGCTCAGGTCGAACGCCTGGTCGCCCCACGTCAGATAGGCGTTGAAGATCTGGTTGTTGGGGACGATCGCCACCGCGAGCACCGGGATCAGCAGCAGGATCGCCAGCAGCGCCAGACCCTCGTCTCGCGTCAGCCGCGGGCGCGGCGGCGCGGCGGGGTCGCGACGGCGCGGTTCGAAATGATCGGCGGGCAGATAGCGCTGGCCGTCGAGATAGATGGCGAGCGCGATCAGCATGCCGATGCCGGCGGCGCCGAAGCCCCAGTGCCAGCCGACCTTTTCGCCGAGCGTGCCGACGACGAGCGGCGCGGCGATCACGCCGGCGTTGATGCCGAGGTAGAAGATCTGGAAGGCGTCGGCGCGGCGCAGATCGTCGGGCTTGTAGAGGGCGCCGACCTGCGCCGCGATGTTGCCCTTGAGCAGCCCCGAGCCGACGATCAGGCACAGCAGCGCGAACAGGAACGCCGCCTCGACCGCCATCAGGAAATGGCCGAGCGTCATGATGACCGCGCCGAGCAGCACGGCGCGGCGCTTGCCGAGCCAGCGATCGGCGATGAAGCCGCCGGCGATCGGGGTGAAATAGACCAGCGCGAAATAGGTGCCGACGATCGCCGAGGCGAAGGGCTGGCCGGAGATGCCGCCATAGAGCGCGCGCAGCGGCTCGAGCAGCGCCACATTGCCGGCGTTCGCCGGCAGCAGCAGGTGGTTGACGAGGTAGAGGACCAGCAGCGCCTGCATGCCGTAATAGGAAAAGCGCTCCCACGCCTCGGTGAAGGCGAGATACGCCAGTCCTTTGGGATGCCCGAGAAAGGATCGGTCGAGGGCGGCTGAATCGGTCATCGCGGTCTCCAACGGCCCCTCAGCCGTAGCGCTTGTAGCCTCGGCGCGGACCCGGGGTCGACCAAGAACCGTAGCTTATCGACCGGTAACCAAGAAAAAGGCCCGCCCGGTTTCCCGGACGGGCCTTCGAGGTCGATGTTGCGAGAGCTAGGCGAGCGCCGCGAGCAGCAGCAGCGCCACGATGTTGGTGATCTTGATCATCGGATTGACCGCGGGACCCGCGGTGTCCTTGTACGGATCGCCGACGGTGTCGCCGGTCACCGCCGCCTGGTGCGCCGGCGAGCCCTTGCCGCCGTAGGCACCGAGCTCGATCACCTTCTTGGCGTTGTCCCACGCGCCGCCGCCCGAGGTCATCGAGATCGCGACGAACAGTCCCGAGACGATGACGCCCATCAGCAGCGCGCCGAGCGCCGCGAAGCCGTTGGCCTGCCCCGCGACCGCGGTGACCGCGAAGTAGACGACGATCGGCGCCAGCACCGGCAGCAGCGACGGGACGATCATCTCGCGGATCGCGCCGGCGGTGACGAGGCTGACGGTCCGCGCGTAGTTGGGACGGATCTGCCGGCTGATGATCGCATCGCGGTTCTCGGCGAACTGCGCGCGGATGTCGAGCGCGACCGCCGAGGCGGTGCGGCCGACTGCGGTCATCGCCATGCCGCCGAAGAGGTACGGCAGCAGCGCGCCGAGCAGCAGGCCGACGACGACGTAGGGGTTCGACAGCGAGAAGTTGACGGGCACCTCGCTGAAGAACTGCGCCAGATCCTCGGTATAGGTGGCGAACAGCACCAGCGCGGCGAGGCCGGCCGAACCGATCGCATAGCCCTTGGTCACCGCCTTGGTGGTGTTGCCGACCGCGTCGAGCGCGTCGGTGCGCTGGCGCACCTCATGCTCGAGGCCCGACATTTCGGCGATGCCGCCGGCGTTGTCGGTGACCGGGCCATAGGCGTCGAGCGCGACGACCATGCCGGCGAGCGCCAGCATGGCGGTGGCGGCGAAGGCGATGCCGATGAGGCCGGCGAGCTGGTAGCTGACGATGATCCCCGCGACGATGACGAGCGTCGGCAGCGCCGTCGACTCCATCGAAACGGCGAGACCCTGGATGACGTTGGTGCCGTGGCCCGAGTTCGAGGCCTTGGCGATCGACTGCACCGGGCGATAGGTGGTGCCGGTGTAATATTCGGTGATCCAGACGATCAGGCCGGTGACGCCGAGACCGACGACCATGCACCAGAACAGGTCCATCGCGGTGAAGGCCGTTCCGACGGCGACCGCTGCCGCCGTATCGACGCTGGTCGCTTCGGCGGGGCCGCCGATGATGGCGTTCATGTCCGGGAACAGGAACTGCGTGGCGAAGAACAGCGCCGGGATCGACAGCACCGCCGAGACGATGAAGCCCTTGTAGAGCGCGCCCATGATCGAGCCGCCGCTGCCGAGGCGGACGAAGTAGGTGCCGATGATCGAGGTGAGGATGCAGACGCCGCCGGCGAGCAGCGGCAGCGCCACCAGGCGCACGGCGTCGAGGCCGGCGACGAGCAGCGCGATGAGGATCATCGTCGCGCCGACGGTGACGACATAGGTCTCGAACAGATCGGCGGCCATGCCGGCGCAGTCGCCGACATTGTCGCCGACGTTGTCGGCGATGACGCCCGGATTGCGGTCGTCATCCTCGTCGAAGCCGAGCTCGTTCTTGCCGACCATGTCGGCACCGACATCGGCGGCCTTGGTGAAGATGCCGCCGCCCAGGCGCGCGAAGATCGAGATCAGCGACGCGCCGAAGGCGAGGCCGGTCAGCGCCTTGATGATCTCGCGGCGCTCGGCGACCTCGGTGAGGTCATAGCCGGCCAGCGCGGTCAGATAATAATAATAGCCCGCGATCGCGATCAGGGCGAGACCGGCGACGAGCAGGCCGGTGACCGCGCCCGACCGGAACGCCATGGTGAGGCCGCTCTGCAGGCTGGTGCGCGCGGCTTCCGCGGTCCGGACGTTGGCGCGCACCGAAATGTACATGCCGATGTAGCCCGTGAGACCCGAAAGCACCGCACCGATCAGGAAGCCGACCGCGGTGTAGATGCCCAGCGTCAGCAGCACGACGGCGGCGACGATGACCCCGACGACGGCGATCGCCGAATATTGCTTGCCCAGATAGGCCTGCGCGCCCTCCTGGATGGCGGAAGCAACTTCCTGCATACGCGAATTGCCGGCCGGCGCGCGGAGCACCTGCCCAGCCGTAAGGATCCCGTACAGCACGGCTGCGAAGCCGCACAGGATCGAGATCAACACAACGGTTGAACTATCCATGTTGCCCTAAACCCCTGATTGTGGCCCCGGCACTCGCCGCCGTGGACATCGTTATGATTGTCGGGGTTTGTGGCAAATGGCGCGGCAAAGGGCAACCTCTAGGGTCTGATCGCGATAAGAATGGCGTTCGCGACGGCGTCGGCGAGGCGATGGCAAGGCAGGTGGCGCGCCCCCGCCGGCTGACGCAGCGGCCGGGCAGCCGCCTGCCGCCACGGCCATGCTGGTCGGCGCCGGGCCCCCCGGCTGCGGTCGGCCGCTAGGCGGAACCTCCCGCCTGATGCTCATAGCCCAGCCGCAGCGGCGCGAGCGCCCGGCCGCCCATGCCGGTGATCGAGAGACCCTCGCCCGCCAGCGCCCGGCCGACCCGCGTCACCCGCAATTTGCAGGCTGAGGCGAGCGCGGCGACGGCGTCGGCCGCCGACGCCGGCGCGGTGAAGAGCAGCTCATAGTCGTCGCCCGCCGTCGCGCGTTCGAGAAGCGCGTCGTCGCTGCGCGGCGCGCGGGCGGCCGCCGGATCGGACAGCGGCAGCTGCGCCAGCTCGAGGCTCAGGCGCAGCCCGCTCGCGGCGGCCAGCCGCTCGGCGTCGATCAGCAGGCCGTCGGAGACGTCCATCGCGGCGCTGGCAAGACCGACCAGCCCCTGCCCCATCGCCAGCCGCGGCTCGGGCCGCCGGAAGCGATTGAGCAGATATTTGTCGGACACGGCGTCGCCGCGGGCGATCGCCAGCCCGAGCCCGGCGTCGCCGATCGTTCCGGTGACGTAGAGGTCGTCGCCGACGCTCGCGGCGCCGCGCGTCAGCGCCCCGCCGCGCGCCACCTGCCCGATCGCCGTCAGGCCGAGCACGGCGCGATCGAGGCCCGCCACCGTGTCCCCGCCGAGCAGGGCGACGTCCCATCGCTCGAGCGCGCGGCCGAGGCCCGCGACGAAGGCCGACAGCCAGCCATCGTCCTCGGCGGCGCTGAGGCCGAGGCCCATCAGCACGCCGACCGGCCGCGCTCCCATCGCCGCGAGGTCGGACAGGTTCACCGCGAGCAGCTTCCACGCGATGTCCGACGGCGGGTCGTCGGGCAGATAATGGATGCCGCACGCCAGCACGTCGTGCGTCAGCACGAGGTCGCGCCCCAGCGGCGGCGTGAGGATCGCGGCATCGTCGGCCAGCCCGCGCGCCGCCGGGTGCCGGGCGAGCGGACGCAGCAGCGTGTCGATCAGCGTGCGTTCGCGCATCGGGCGATCATCGGGCCGCGACGCCGTTGCCGCAAGTCAGGTTCCAAGCACGGTCTTTCGCAGGATCAGCCGATCGTCGAAGCTGAAGGCGCGCAGCAGGCTTGTCGTCTGGCCGTGGCGGTCGTTCCACACTTCGACGACCCAGACCTCCGCGCCTTCGTGCGGCAGCAGGCGCGACTCGATGCGGGCGGTCGCCAGCCGGCGCGTCATCGCCTCGGCATGCCCGCTGCGCGTATCCGCGCCCGCCGCCTCCGCCGCCGCCCGGAAATCGGGGTGAAGCGTCCGCGTCACGCAGGGGGCGTCCTGCTCGCGGGCACATGCATAATAGCGTTCGACGAGCTGCGCCTTCTCGGCGGCGTTCAGCCCGGTGGCGTCGGGTTCGTCGCCCGACGCGCAGGCGGTCACCATCGCGGCGAGCAGGGCCGCCGCGGCGCCGCGCCGCAGTGCGCGGGTCAACAGCCTATTGACCGGACGTGCTGCCGCTCATCTGGCCCTGGTCGAACGCTTCGCGCGACCGCTGGGCCAGCGCTTCCCACTCGCGCTTGGTGTGGCAGATCTTCTTGCGCTTGGCGATCGAGCCGGTTTCGACCTCGCGACGGCAGACGACCTTGTCCTTGTCGTCGACCGCCGCGGTCTGCGGCTGCGCCGGCGCACTGGTCTGCGCGACGGCCGGAACCGCCAGCAACGACGCTGCGACCGAGACAATCATGAGGGCTTGGGTGCGCACGCTTCTCTCCTTTGACCCCACGGGAAATAGCATAGCGGCAGCGCCAGTTGAAGGCGGCGCGATCGCCGGCGTCCCGCCGCTAGCGGCCGCCCCAGCTGATCCGGTCGCCCGGCTTCAGGCCGATCCGCGCCGCCTCGCCGCGATTGAGTTCGAGCACGCTGCCCGCCGGCGCCGTGGAGTTGACCGTCTGCGTCGTCAGCGGCACGCCCTCGCCGACGTTGACGACGCGGCCCTCGGGCGAGATGAAGATGATGTCGAGCGGCAGATAGGTGTTGGCCATCCAGAAGGAGGCCATTCGCGGCTCGGGGAACAGGAAGAGCATCCCCGCATCGCGCGCCATCGCCTTGCGATGCATCAGGCCGCGGCTCTGCTGGTCGGGCGTGCGCGCCACCTCGGCCTTGTAGCGGTGGAGCTTGTTGCCGGCTTCGACGCGTACCGTGACGATCTCGGCCTGCGCCGGCGTCGCCGCCACCGCTTCGTCGATGAAGGGATCGTTGCACGCCGCGAGCGGCACCAGCGCAACCAGGGCGGCAAGTCCCAGCCGGACCAGCCGCCGCTCGGGGCGACACTGCATTATTCGACGATTTCGATGGTGACCGCGAGCGGTCCCTTTTCGCCGCTGGCGATGCGCGCCCGCAGCTCCTGCCCCGGAATCAGCTCGGCGACACCGGCGCGGCGCACCGTTTCCATATGGACGAAGATGTCCGACGAACTGCCGCCGCGCGATACGAAGCCATAGCCTTTCAGGCGGTTGAACCACTTGACGGTGACCGGCTCGAAGGGCCCGGCGCTCTCGAGCAGGTCGAGCGGATCGACCCGGCTGGCGGCGCGCTGCAGTGCGGCCTCGGGATCGGGCCCGATCGCCGTCGACAGGTCCAGATCGATGATCTTGCGCGCCTGACGACCGCGGTCGCGCTGGACGGCGAAGCAGGTCACGGTCGCGCCCTCGGGGAGCGTGCGCCGCCCGACTTCGCGCAGAACGGTGAAATGCACGAGCACGTCGCTGCTGTCATCGTCGGGCACGACGAAGCCATAGCCGCGAACGGCATCGAACCATTTTACCTTGCCGCAAACGCGAACGTCGTCCGCGCTTTCGGTCTCTTCGATTTCCTGCTTCAACAGTGCCTCGCTCATGAGGCCTCCCACGCAACCGTTTATTTGCCCCGTCGCGGACGCTAACACAAAGCTTGCGCGGACGAAAACCATCTTTGTTGCGGACCCGGAGCGGGTTCCGCAATAGGGTTATGCTCCGAGGGTCGCCCTGCGCAAGTTACTGAGAAAAGGACGCGCACGCAATGGAACTGCAAGGCGAGACGCTCATCGATGCCCCGCGCGAGCGCGTATGGGCCGCGCTCAACGATCCGGCGGTGCTCGCGCGATGCATCGACGGCGTCGAGTCGCTCGACAAGATCGGCGACACGCGCTTCGAGGGTAAACTCAACGCCAAGGTCGGTCCAGTGCGCGCCAGCTTCACCGGCGGCGTCGACCTGCTGAACCTCGATCCGCCGAGCGGCTACACGATTTTCGGCGAAGGAAAGGGCGGCGTCGCCGGCTTCGCGAAGGGATCCGCCGACGTGCGGCTCGCCGATGAGACGATGCCCGACGGCCGTCTCGGCACCCGGCTCAGCTATGTCGCGCGGTCGACGGTCGGCGGCAAGCTCGCGCAGCTGGGCGCCCGGCTGATCGAGGGCACGGCGCGCGGCTATGCCGAGAGCTTCTTCGCGAAACTGAAGGCCGAGGTCGAAACGCCGGCCGCCGACGCTGCGCCGCCGCCGGCCGCCGCCCCGGCGGACGAGATCGCGATGGCGACGCCGGCGCGCACCAGCGACGGCAAGCCGCTTTCGCCGCTGGTCTGGGCGGGCGGCGTGGCGCTGCTGTTGCTGGCCGTCTGGCTGCTGCTCGCGGGATGACCGATCGCGGCGACGAGCTCGACCGCCTGCTGCGCGCGGCCCGTGGCTGGCTCGCCGCGGGACATGGCGTCGCCATCGCCACCGTCGTCGAGACGTGGGGATCGGCACCGCGTCGCATCGGCAGCCATCTGGTGGTGCGCGACGACGGGCTGTTCGAGGGATCGGTCAGCGGCGGCTGCGTCGAAGGCGACGTCATCGCCAACGCGCTCGAGGTCATCGGCGCGAACGGATTCCGGCGGCTGGACTATGGCGTGGCGGACGCCACCGCCTGGGAGGTCGGCCTCGCCTGCGGCGGACGCATCGCCATCCTCGTCCAGACGCTGCATTCCGACCGCTTCGCGCCGGCGCTGCTCGACCGGCTGATCGACGCGCGGCGCGACGGAGCGGCGGTGGCGCTGTCGACCGACGGCGACGGACGCACGCGCGAAGGCGCCATCGAGGGTGATTTCGTCAATCGCTATTCGCCGCCGCTCCGCCTGGCGATCGTCGGCGCCGTCCACATCGCGCAGGCGCTGGTGCCGATGGCCCGGCTGCTCGGCTATGACGTCTCGGTGATCGATCCGCGCGGCATGTTCGCTGCCGCGGCGCGCTTCGACGGCATCGCGATCGACACCCGCTGGCCCGACGAGGCGCTCGCCGAGTGGAAGCCCAACGCCGCGAGCGCGGTGGTAACGCTCACGCATGATCCCAAGCTCGACGACCCGGCACTGACCGCCGCGCTCGCCTCGCCCGCCTTCTACGTCGGTGCGCTCGGCTCGCGGCGGACGCAGGCGGCGCGGCTCGAACGGCTGGCCGCGACCGGCCTGCCCGCGGATCAGCTTGCGCGCATCCACGGCCCTGCGGGGCTCGATCTCGGCGCGGCCGGTCCCGCCGAGATCGCGCTGTCGGTCGCCGCGCAGATGACCGCTGCCTGGCGGGGCAAGCTTTGAAGTTCGGGTCCGCGCCGATCGACGCGTGCGAAGGCGCGATTCTGGCGCATTCGCAGATGATCGCCGGCCGGCGGCTGCCCAAAGGTCGTCCGCTGACCGCCGCCGACCTCGCCGCGGTTCGCGCGACGGGGATCGCCGAGCTGGTGGTGGCGCGGCTCGAAGACGGCGATGTGCGCGAGGACGATGCGGCGGCACGCCTCGGAGCGGCGCTGGCGGGCCGCGGCGTGACGGCGCAGAAGCCGGTCCACGGCCGCGTCAACCTCGTCGCCGCGAACGACGGGCTCGTGCGCGTGGAGACGGCGGCGGTCGAGGCGCTCAACGCGGTCGACGAAGCCCTGACGCTCGGCGTGCTCCCGCCCTTCGAGCGGGTCGCGGCGGGCGACATCGTCGCGACGATCAAGATCATTCCCTACGCCGTTCCGGGGCGCGCGCTCGACGCGGCGCTGGCAGCGGTGGCGGCCATCGAGGTAGCGCCGTTCCGCGCCGGCGCGATCGCGCTCATCCAAACCCGCCTCCCCGGCCAGCCCGACAAGCTGTTCGCGAAGACCGAGCAGGTGACGCGCGACCGCATCGTCTCGCTCGGGAGCGAGCTTTCGGTTTCGGCGCAATGTGCGCACGACAGCGCCGCGCTGGCCGCCCGGCTCGCGGCGCTGGGCGAGGTCGCGATGATCCTCGTCGCCGGCGCCTCGGCGACCGCCGACCGCCGCGACGTCGTTCCCGCCGCGATCGAGGCGGCGGGCGGACGCATCGAGCGGCTGGGCATGCCGGTCGATCCGGGCAACCTCCTCTGCCTCGGCTTCATCGGCGAGGTGCCCGTCCTCGGCCTGCCCGGCTGCGCACGCTCGCCCAAGCGCAACGGCGTCGATCTGGTGATCGAGCGGCTGCTGGCCGGCATTGCCGTCGACAGCGCGGCGATTGCCCGGATGGGGGTCGGCGGCGTCCTCGCCGAGGTCGACCGCCCCGAACCGCGCGCCGGCACGTCGCCGACAGCCGGGCCGGTCGGCAGCATCCTGATGGCGGCAGGCAGATCCTCGCGGATGGGCGGCGCCAACAAGCTTCTCGCCGACCTCGGCGGGCGGCCCGTCGTTGCGCATGCGATGGACGCGATCAGGGCCGCCGGCCTCCCCGCCATCGTCGTGGTCGGCAACATGGCGAGCGACGTGCGCGCGGCGATCGGTGGCGGCAGCAGCTTCGTCGAGGCGCGGGATTTCGCCCAGGGGATGAGCCGCTCGCTGCGCGCCGGCATCGCGGCGGTGCCCGCCGCGTGGCGGGCCGCGATCGTCTGCCTCGGCGACATGCCGCATGTGCCGGCAGCGGTGCTGACCGCGCTGGTGGCCGCGGCGCGCGAGCCGCACGCCATCGTCGTTCCGACCTGGCGCGGCAAGCGCGGCAATCCGGTGCTGTGGCCTCGCGTGCATTTCGCGCGCCTCGCCGCGCTCGAGGGCGATGTCGGCGGCAAGGCGCTGCTCGCCGAATTCGCCGAGCATGTCATCGAGGTCGAGGTCGAAAGCGACGCGATCCTCGCCGACATCGATACGCCCGATGCGCTCGCCGCCGCACGGCAGCGTCAGGGCAGCTGATCGAAATCCTCTTCGGTGTCGGCGCCGAGGATCGCCTTCACCCGATCGAAGCTGTGCCCGGCGCGCACCATCGCCGCGAACTGCTTCTGCTTCAGCTCGGGGCCGGGCTTTTCGTCCGCGAACGGCCCGATGCGCTTGCGGCGCGCATAGGCGAGCGCCGCCTCGCCCTCGTCGACCTCCCCGCGGATGTCCTCGCGCATCTCGGAATCGATCCCCGCGGCCAGCAGCGCCTGATCGACGCGTCGCAACCCATAGCCGCGCCGCTCGAGGCTTTTCGCCCTGGTTTCGCCGTAGCTGCGGTCGTCGACGTAGCGAAGCTCGGCGAAGCGATCGACGAGCGCATCGATCGGGGCGCTGCCCTCGCCGCTCCAGCCCCGCTCGTAAAGCTTGCCGTTCAGATATTTACGCAGCTTTTCGCGCGTCGTGGCATAGCGCTCGACATAGCGAAGCGCGAACCAGTTCAGCGATTCCGCGGTGAGCGGCTTCTTCGGCTTGCGCTCGCGGCGCGTGGTGGGGCGGCCCTCGTCCATAGGCTGTGCCACGTTCCTGCCATAGTCGGGCCGGATTTTGAACGCGTCGTGTCGCCAGATGGCAAGCTGCGTGAAAATGATAAGCCCTTGAACGGGGTCGTTCGGCACCTGGCACCGGAGCCAGTGCCGGAAACGAAAAGGGAGAGCCGGTTTGCTGCAGCCCATCATCCGCGACGACGCCGTCACGCCCACGCGCGACGACCTCCCTCGCCGCCTGGCCGATTTCGGCACGCTGGGCGAGGCGCTGGACTATGCCGCGCTGGGGCGACGCGGGTTCAACTTCTTCGATGCGCGCGCCAATCTGGTTCGCACCTATCCCTTTGCCGAACTGCGTGACGCGGCGCTCGTCGAGGCGCGACGCCTCATCGCCGACGGCATCGGAGTCGGCGACCGCGTCGCGCTCATCGCCGAGACCGGGCCCGAGTTCGCCGCGCTGTTCTTCGGCGTGGTCTATGCCGGCGCCTGGCCGGTCCCGCTGCCGCTGCCGACCTCGTTCGGCGGCCGCGAGGGCTATATCGAGCAGATTCGCAACCAGCTGATCAGCTGCGATCCGGTGCTGGTGCTGAGCCCGCCCGGGCTGCTGCCGATGGTCGCCGAAGCGGCCGCCGCGCTGCCGCGGGCGCGTGCCGACGACTGGGCGAGCTTCGCGGCCAAGCCGGCGCCCGCGGCGACGCTGCCGCAGGCGAAGCCCGAGGACATCGCCTATCTGCAATATTCGAGCGGCTCGACGCGCTTCCCGCACGGCGTCGCCGTCACCCACGCCGCGCTGCTCAACAATCTGTTCTGCCATGCGAGCTGCATGAAGGTGCAGGACGACGACCGTCTGGTCTCGTGGCTGCCCTGGTATCACGACATGGGGCTGGTCGGCTGCTTCCTGTCGCCGGTCGCCAACCAGATGTCGGTCGACTATCTCGCCACCGAGGATTTCGCCCGCCGCCCGCTGTCGTGGCTGACGCTGATCAGCCGCGTCGACGGCCACGCCATGTCGTACAGCCCGACCTTCGGCTACGACATCTGCGCGCGCCGCGTGTCGAGCCAGACCGACGCGGCCGGCAAGTTCGACCTGTCGCGCTGGCGCGTCGCCGGCAACGGCGCCGACATGATCCGCCCCGACGTCATGCAGGCGTTCGTCGACGCCTTCGCGCCCGCCGGCTTCAGCGCGAGCGCCTTCCTGCCGAGCTACGGCCTCGCCGAGGTCACGCTCGCCGCATCGATCATGCCGCCCGGCGAGGGCATCGTCATCGACCTCGTCGACGAGCGGCTGCTCGCCGGCGAAGGCCATGCCGAGGCGGCGGAGGCGCAGACCAGCGACGGCCGGCCGACGCGCTTCCGATCGATCGTCAACTGCGGCAAGGCCGTCCCCGGGCACATCATCGAGGTACGCGACGAGGCCGGGCAGCCGCTGCCCGATCGCCAGATTGGTCGGGTGTTCGTATCGGGTCCGTCGGTGATGGTCGGCTATTTCCGCGACGACGTGTCGACCGCCGCCTGCCTGAAGGACGGCTGGCTCGACACCGGCGACATGGGCTACCTCGTCGACGGCTACGTCTATATCGTCGGCCGTGCCAAGGACATGATCATCATCAACGGCAAGAACCACTGGCCGCAGGACATCGAGTGGGCGATCGAGCAGCTGCCCGGCTTCAAGGCCGGCGACATCGCCGCCTTCGCGATCACCACGCCGTCGGGCGAGGAGGCGCCGGCGGTGCTGGTCCAGTGCCGGACCAGCGACCCGGCCGAGCGCGCCGCGCTGCGCGAAGCGATCAAGTCGAAGGTGCGCACGATCACCGGCATGAACTGCGTCGTCGAGCTGGTGCCGCCGCGCACGCTGCCGCGCACCAGCTCGGGCAAGCTCAGCCGCTCGAAGGCGCGCACGCTCTACCTGTCGGGCGAGATCCAGCCGTTCGACGTCGCCGCCTGAGGTGGCCCGACGAAAGGCGACGCTCGCCGTCACGGGCGGGACCGGGTTCGTCGGCCAGCGCCTGCTCAAGCTTGCGACCGCACGCGGCCATCGCATCCGCGCGCTGACGCGCCGGCGCCAGGAGGCACAGCGGGGCATCGACTGGGTCGAGGGCGAGCTGGCGGCATGCGCCGACCTTTGCGCCGGGGCCGACGCCGTCATCCATGTCGCGGGCGTGATCAACGCCCGCAGCGCAGCCGAATTCGATGCCGGCAACGTCGCGGGCACGCGCGCGATGCTGGACGCGGCGACCGCCGCCGGCGTCGGGCGCTTCATCCATGTCTCCTCGCTCGCCGCGCGCGAGCCGGCGCTTTCGGCCTATGGTGCCAGCAAGGCGGCGTCGGAGGCGCTCCTGCCGGGGTCGGGCCTCGACTGGGCGATCGTACGGCCGCCGGCGGTCTACGGACCCGGCGACCGCGAGACCTTCGAGCTGTTCCGGCTGGCGGCGCAGGGCATCGCGCTCGTCCCGATGCGGGGGCGGGCGTCGTTCATCCATGCCGACGACCTCGCCGCCGCGCTGCTCGCGCTGGCCACGGGCACCATGTCTGGCGTGTTCGAGCCCGACGACGGCCATCCCGATGGCTATGATCATGGCGATTTCGCCCGGCTGATCGGCGCCGCGGTGAACCGGCAGCCGCTCGTGCTGCGCGTGCCGCGCGCCGGCATGCTGGCGGGCGCCGCCGTCGACACCACGCTGTCGCGCCTGCGCGGTCGGCTGCCCAAGCTCAGCTTCGACCGCGCCCGCTATTTCGCCCATCCCGACTGGGTGTCGCGCGGGCCAGCGATCGCGGGCTGGACCCCGCAGATCGCGGCGCCCGAAGGCCTTGCCGCGACCGCCCGCTGGTACCGCGAGGCGGGCTGGCTGACGCGCTGACCGCAGGCCGGCTCTAGCCGAGCTGTTTCAATCCGGTTTCGGCGACGAAGGCCAGGAAGGTCGACACCAGCCCGACGAAGAACACGCGATAGGCATAGCCGAGGTAGCGGTATTTCTTGTTCTGGAGCACCAGCCCGAGCTGGTAGATGTCGCGGACCATCGCGCTCGCCAGTTCGTCGAAGTCCTCGAGCTTGGGCTTCATGACGGCGAGGAACTCGGCTTCGCTCAGATGCGTGAAGGCGCCGAAGAACAGATAATTGGGATTCTGCCCCGGCCGGGTCTGGACCGACGGCAGGATCGCCATCACCCCCAGCCCTGCCGAGACGAAGGCCGAGATGGCGAGCACGACGAGCGGCGGCGACAGCGCCCGGTCCATGCCGTCGCGCAGGATGATGGTGAACACGACGAAGGTCGCGCCGATCAGGATGCTCGCCTTCTGATCCGCCATCGACGACAAGTGCATATGATGCTGCTGCGTCGTCCGGAGCAGGTGAATCGCGTTCGACGCGGCAACCGGGTCGTGCGGGTGGTAGGTCACCGCGCGAACATGACACGGCGGCGCAACAATCGGCAAGCGATCGTCGCCTGTCCCCATCCTGCCGCGGCGTCGCCACAAAGTCTTGGCATCCGCGCCTTCAATCCATAAGGAGCCGGCCCCATGACCGACCCTACGCCCGACCGTGCCGCCGTTTTCAGCCGCCTCGCCGCGCTGATCGCTCCGCTGAACAAGAAGGATATCGTGATCGCCGAGCATACGAGCTTCGCCAACGATCTCGAGCTCGACTCGCTGACGGTGATGGACCTCGTCGCCAACATCGAGGACGAGTGGGACATCGTGATCCCGCTGAACCTGCTCCCCGAGCTAGAGACGGTCGGCCAGGTTGCCGATGCCGTCGCGCGCATGACGGACAAGTAAGATCGTGGCCGACCTGCTCTCGAAATTCGACGGCCTGATCGCCGAGCGCCAGGCGCTGCTCGACAGCGGCGTCAGCGACCCGTTCGCGATCGTGATGTCCGAGGTGAAGTCGCCCACCGAGGCGGTGATCAACGGCAAGGACACCATCCTCGTCGGCACCTACAATTACATGGGCATGACCTTCGACCCCGACGTCATCGCCGCCGGCGAGGACGCGCTGCGCCGCTTCGGTGCCGGCACCACGGGCAGCCGCGTCCTCAACGGCACCTACCAGGGTCACCGCGAGGTCGAGGAGGCGCTGCGCGACTTCTACGGCACCGAACATGCCATGGTGTTCTCCACCGGCTACCAGGCCAACCTGGGCATGGTGGCGACGCTCGCCGGCCGCGGCGATTACGTCGTGCTCGATGCCGACAGCCACGCCTCGATCTACGACGGCTGCGCGATGGGCAACGCCGACATCATCCGCTTCCGCCACAATTCGGTCGAGGACCTGTCGAAGCGGCTCGGCCGGCTGCCGCCCGAGGCGAACAAGCTCGTCGTGCTCGAGGGCGTCTATTCGATGCTGGGCGACATCGCGCCGCTGAAGGAGATGGTCGCCGCCGCGCGGGCGCACCCCAACGTCATGATCCTCGTCGACGAGGCGCACGGCATGGGCTTCTTCGGCGCGCACGGCCGCGGCGTCTACGAGGCCGCCGGAGTCGAGGCCGACATCGATTTCGTCGTCGGCACCTTCTCCAAGTCGGTCGGCACCGTCGGCGGCTTCTGCGTCTCGAACCATCCCAAGTTCGAGATCCTGCGGCTGGTCTGCCGCCCCTACACCTTCACCGCGTCGCTGCCGCCGGCGGTGGTCGCCTGCGCCGCCACCTCGATCCGCAAGCTGATGCACAGCGACGACAAGCGGGAACGGCTGTGGGAGAATACCCGCCACCTCCACGGCGGGCTGACGCAGGCGGGCTTCACGCTGGCAACCGAGACCCCCGAAAGCGCGATCATCGCGGTGCTGATGCCCGACCAGCAGACGACGGCGATGATGTGGTCGGCGCTCATTGAGCTCGGCGTCTACGTCAACATGGCGCGCCCGCCGGCGACGCCGAGCGGCATCTACCTGCTGCGCTGTTCGATCTGCGCCGAGCACACGGCGGCGCAGATCGACGCGGTCATCGCGCGCTTCAGGCAGGCGGCGGCGGCGACCGGCTGCCAGCTCAAGGCCGCTGCCTAGGCGCTATTCGTCGGGATCGAGGTAGGTCAGCGCCCGGCGGATCAGGCCGGGCTCGCCGCGCTCCTGCTCTTCGCGCAATTCCTTCATCACGCAGCCCATCAATCCGTTAGGACCGACGGTGGTGCAGGAGCCGCTGCCGCCCTCCTCGCGGTAGCGCTGAAGCGCGAAGCGTTCTTCTGCCACCGTTCGCGCCGAGGCGCTGCCGGGCTTCGGCCCCGTCGACGGCAGGCGGTAGCGGAGATTCTGCTGCTTGCGACCGCAGACGACGATTTCATCGGGGTTGGCGGCGGCAAGGCAGTCCGACCGCTTCTGCACGGTGCGGGTGAGCTCCCGATAGGTTTCCATCGAATCTTCGGCGGTCGCCGGCGTCGCGAGCAGCAGGGGCACCAGCAGGAGCGAGATTCGAAGCATGGCGCATCCTATCATATCGGATGCGGCACGAGAATTCAGCGCACCGCGCCCTTGCGCTTGAGCTGCGGCAACAGCAGCAGCCCCGCCAGCACCGGATGCCGGCGCTGCCAGGGGGTGATCGCGATCTCGACGCCCGAATGGCGGGTGATCTTCCACGCCAGATAGTCGATGCCGCCGTCGAAGGTCAGGCTCGCCTTGATGAGGCGGAGCGCCGAGAGCAGCTTGCCCTCGACGCGGCGGCGGGACCAGGCGCGTTCGCCGGCAGCGGAATCGGCCGCATCGCGAAACACGACCGTGTCGCCCGACACCTCGGCGGCGAGGCCTGCCGCGGCCAGCGCCGGCGCGGTGATCTGGCGGTAGCGGTCCGGGGCGGTGTCGTAGAGGGTGACGCCCCTGCCCTGCTTTTCCGAGCGCAGTTCGGCGCCGTAGGTGAGCGCGAAGGCGCGCGTCCACAGGTCGCGAACTGCCAGCTGCCGCGGCAGCAGCGGCCGCGCCGCGGCGAGCAGCGCCGGCGCCGCCCCGCCGACCGCGTCGACTGCGCGGTCACGGGCGGCGGCGTCGCGGGCCCAGACCAGCGCCGACGGCTGCGCGAAGCGCGCCCACACCGATACGTTGCGCGTGGCCGACGAGGCCAGCCGGGTGAAGTCGTCGAGCGACAGCACGGCATATTTGGCGCGCAGCGTGCCGCGCTCGGCATAGAAGACATTGGGCGGAATCAGCCGGTTCGCCGCCGCCAGCCAGCGTTGGGGATAGGCGTGGCGATAGCTGTCGACGAGCAAATAGAAGTCGAGCATCAGCCCGTCGAGCTGCTTCGACCACAGGCAGGAACCGTAGAACAGCACTGCCTGCGCGGCGTCGCCGTAGCGCGCCGCGACGTCGGCAGCGAACGCCCGCACCTCCTCGGCGACCGGCGCCTGAAGCTCGGCCGCGACGAGCTCGCGGAGCGCCGTCACGCCGCGAGGCTGAGGAAAGGCACCGGCGCGGTCGGGGTCAGCACGATCGCGCGGCCGGCGGTCGCCTGGAAGATCTCGCCGTCGAGGATGACGCTCGGGCGGTCGCCCTCGATGCGGATCTCGTCGCCGCGCTTCAGGTGAAAGCCCTCGAAGCGGCTCTTGTCGAGCCGGCCGAGGATGGCGTTGATCGCGGTGCGGAAGACCGTCCCGCGCTGCTGCTCGATCGCCATGAGCTTCAGCGAACCCGAACGGTCGGCGCCGTGCGACCGCATGTTGAGCAGCAGCCGCTCGAGCGTGGTGACCATCAGCAGGAAGAAGCGGCCCGACAATTCGCCCTGGCTGTGCACCGACACGCGCACCGGCTTCAGCCGCATCGGCGAGAAACGGCTGCCGATCAGCAGCCCGAACACCAGCGCGGTCACGGTGATGAGATGGCTCAGCCAGTTGGGCAGGCCGAGCGGGTAGATCTTGTTGCGGCAGAACAGGATGCCGTCGGCGAGGCCGGCGCCGCCGAGGAACATGCCGAGCACCGGCCGCGTGTTGTGGCCGTCCGACAGCGAGATCAGCTGGCGCGACACGACGTGCGGCAGCACGTCGGCCTCGACGATCGCCAGGATCTGCTCGAGCGCGCGCATCGGATCACCCGTCACGCCGAGGTCGAGCGCGATGAGGTTGGTCTTGCCGTTGGGCAGCACCGCCACCGGCGGCGGCGAGCCGGCAAAATGGCCGCCGTGATAGAGCTCGGTCAGCGCCGCCTGCACGGTGCCGTCGCCGCCGTTGATCACCAGCACGACCGGCTTGACCCGCGCGATCGTGTCGAGCGCCTCGGGGACCTCGGAAACGTCCTGGACCTCGAAGTGGAAGATGTTGGGGTTGGCGGCGACGAAATCGCGGATGCGCGGCAGCATCGCGCGGTTGCCCGTCGAGCGGGGGTTCGAGAGGAGCGCGACGATCGCCATCAGTCGCGCTTCGCCACGAGCGGCTTGATCGACAGGCCGCTGCGATAGTTCATCACCACGTCGACCACCGACACGCCCTCGCGCCCGGCGAACGAGGCATCGGCGAACTCGGGCTTGAGATTGGTGAGCGACAGCCGCGGGTTGCCCGAAAAGCCGCCGCCGTCGTTCCAGCCGCTCTTGCCGTTGCCATCGCGATCGTGGCGGACGGCGATGGCATAGTCGCCGTAGCTCGGCAGGTCGACGCAGACGTTCATGTCGCCCGACGCCGCCACCGGCAGTTCGATGCGCTTGAGCTTGCTGCCTTTGGCGAGGAACTCGTCGGGATTGTTGCCGTAAAGCTGGACGCGCAGCATCCCGCCGCGGTCCTTGAAGCCGTAGATGCGCACGAGCGCCGCGGGGCCGGGCGCGCCGGCGCGGCAGGCCGCCGCATCGGGCCCGAGGATTTCCTGCGCCCCCGCGGGTACCGCAGCGGAAACAGCCGTCAGAGCGAGTATCGCGGCAGCAAGCGTCGGAGCGCCGCGTTCGAACGATTTCTTCATGACCTGCAACCTCCAGCGGGCTATACCCTGCCCGCTCAGCCTAGCGCTGTTGATCACGGCATATGGTGGCCGGATGAGGCCAAAGTTTGACGAGAGGGCGACGAAAACTTGCGTCTGTTCACGCGCTTCGATCGCTACCTCGCGCGGCTGATCGCCCTGCCGCTGCTGGCGACGCTGATGATATCGGCGATGCTGCTGCTGCTCGAGAAGATGCTCAAGCTGTTCGACTTCGTGGTCAACGAGGGCGGCCCGGTGTCGGTGGTATGGGCGATGCTCGGCAACCTCATCCCGCAATATCTCGGCCTCGGCATCCCGATCGGCCTCCTGCTCGGGGTGCTGCTCGCGTTTCGAAAGCTCGCGCTGTCGAGCGAGCTCGACGCGCTGCGCGCGGTGGGCATCTCCTACACCCGGCTGCTGTTCGTGCCCTATCTCTATGCCGCCGCGCTCGGGCTGCTGACGCTGATCATCGTCGGCTTCGTCCAGCCCTATACGCGCTACGCCTATGAAGGGCTGCAGTTCGAGCTGCGCTCGGGCGCGCTCGGCGCGAGCATCAAGGTCGGCGAGTTCGCCAATCTGGGCAAGCGCATGATGCTGCGCGTCGAGGAGAGCCACAATCAGGGTCAGGATCTCCACGGCATCTTCGTGCGCGCCGAGTCGAGCTCGGGCAAGACGCTCGCGGTGAGCGCGGAGCGCGGCACCTTCCTCGCCACCGACGATCCCGACGTCATCCTGCTGCGCCTGACCAACGGCGTGCTCGTCCATGACGCGCCCTCCTATACCGCGCCGCGCGTCCTCGGCTTTGCGGTGCACGACCTGCCGATCGACCTGCCGCAGATCGACGCCTTCCGCGCGCGCGGCGATCTCGACGACGACGAGCGCACGCTTCCCGAGCTGGCGCGCGTTGGCGCCGATCCCACCGCCAGCGCGGTGACCCGCGCCGAAAGCATCGCCAACTTCCACCGTCGCCTCGTCCAGGTGCTGGTGGTCGCGGTGCTGCCGCTGCTCGCGGTGGCGCTGGCGGTGCCGCCCAAGCGCTCGTCGTCGGCGCTCGGCGTCTTCGTCAGCCTGGTGATCGTCATCGTCTACAACGAGATTTCCGAATATGCCGAGCGGCTCGGCGCCGCCGGCAAGGCGGACCCCTTCCTGGCGCAATGGGGCCCGTTCGCGCTGTTCGCGGCGCTGTGCGGCTGGCTCTTCTATGTTCTCGCCTTCAAGCCGGGCGGCCAGCCGATCGGCTCGCTCGACAAGGCGTTCAGCAACATCGCCGGACGGATCGTCCGACTCGTCCGCCGTCGCCCGAACTGGCGCGACGACGCGCTGTCGGCCGGCTAAGGCTTGGCACGATGGCCTTCTCGCTCCCCTCGCGGATCATCGCCGGCTACACCGCGCGGCTGTTCCTCATGCGCGTGTTCGCCTTCCTGGTGGCGCTCACCGTCATCCTGCAGACGCTCGACCTGCTCACCGAAAGCTCGAAGATTCTCGCCGCACCCGGCAACGGCAACGCCGAGCTCTGGCACTATGTGACGCTGCGCATTCCGCAGCTCATCAACCAGTTCCTGCCCTTTTCGGTGCTGCTCGGCACGCTGGTGACGCTCGCGACGCTCAACCAGAACAGCGAGATCGTCATCTTCAAGGCCTCGGGAATCTCGGCGCATCAGATCCTGGCGCCGCTGATCGCCGCCGCGTTCGGCATCGCGGCGCTGCATTTTCTGTTCAGCGAGACGCTGCTCGTCAACACCAACCGCCAGCTCGCGGCGTGGGAACGCGTCGAATATGGCGCGATCCCGCCCGATACGCCGGTCGGGCGCGAGGCCTGGGTGCGCGAAGGCGGCCGGCTGTTCCATGCGCAGACGGTCACCGGGCTCGGCGCGCAGACGCGGCTGCGCGATCTGACCGCCTATGACCGGACGGGCGGCGCGCTCAAGGAGATCGTGCGCGCCGATACCGCCCGGCCGACCGCCGACGGCTGGCGGCTCGAGAATGTGCGCCGCTTCGATGTGGCGCGCGGCGTCCAGGAGCGGCTGCCGGTGCTCGATGTCGCGTCGGACATCGAGCCGGCGCGCTTCACGGCGACTTCGGTCGATCCCGAGCAGACACCGTTCTGGGAGCTGCGCGACGCCATCCGCGAGGTTCGCGCCGCCGGGCGGCCCGTCGACACGCTCGTCGCCGGACTGCACCACAAGATTTCGGGTCCGCTGTCGGCGATGCTGATGCCGCTGCTCGGGGCGGTGGCCGCCTTCGGCCTCGCGCGCTCGGGCAAGCTGTTCGTGCGCGCCGTCGTCGGCATGGGGCTCGGCTTCGCCTATTTCATCGCCGACAATTTCATGCTCGCCATGGGCCAGTTCGGCGCCGCGCCGCCGGTGCTCGCCGCCTGGGCGCCGTTCCTGCTGTTCTTCCTCGTGGGCGAAGCGGTCCTCTTCCGCACCGAGGAATGACCGAGTCCCCTGCCGTCATCGGCAAGTCGGACGTCGCCCGCGGCGCCGGATCGGTCGCACTGTCGCGGATGGGCGCGCTGATCGAGGCCGTCACCCAGCCGATCTACACCTGGCTGTTCGGCATCGCGACCTACGGCCTCTACACCGTGCTGTGGGCGTGGGTGAACCTGGTGTCGAACTGCGTCGACATGGGCTTCACCAGCGCGTTGCAGCGGGTGATCCCGCAGGCCGACAGCGAGACGCGCGAACATGCCGCGCTGAAGCTGGCGCTGGTCATCGGCGTCGTCCCGAGCCTGCTCATCGCGATCGCGGCGAGCCTGGCGGCGCAGCCGCTCGCCGAGCTCGTCAACGTCGCCCCCGCCGACCGGCCGGCGCTCGCCACCGGGATCATGATCTTCGCCTGGGCGCTGCCGCTGTGGACCTTCGTCGAGATCGCCACCTCGGCGCTGCGCGCGCGGCGCGCCTTCGGGCCCGAGATCCGCCTGCGCATCTTCTGGGAGCAGATCGTCCGGCTGGCGCTGGCGCTGGCGCTGTTCGCGATCGGCTTCCGGACGCTCGGGCTGCTCATCGCGCATCTGGGGTCGCTGTTCGTCACCGCCGCGCTCTCGCTGCAGCTGCTGCGGCGCTATTACGACCTCGGCGCGCTGCTCCGCGCCCCGTTCGACCGCGCCGCGCTGCGCGAACTGATGATATCGGGATTCTCGGTCCTGCCGTCGAACATCACGCGGCGGATCTTCCAGGACGGTCCGCCGATCCTGCTCAACCTGATGGTGCCGGGGGCGGGCGGCGCGACGGTGGCGGGCCTCTACGGCATCGCCCGCAAGATCGCCAGCGTGCCGCAGATCATCCGGATGACCTTCCTCTACGTCATGGCGCCGCTCGCCTCGGCGCAGGCCTCGGTCGATCGCGCCGCGATCCAGCCGCTCTACGCCTTCGCCACCCGGCTCTCGACGGTGCTCGTGCTGCCGCTGGCGGTGGCGCTCATCCTGCTCGGCGACCAGATCCTCGACCTGTTCGGCCCGGGCGCGCAGGCGGCGCTGCCGATCCTGATCGCGCTGGTCATCGGCCGCGCCGTCGAAACGGTGCTCGGCGCCGCCGGGCCGGTCATCGAGACCACCGGCCACCGCGGGCTGCCGCTGCTCAACAGCCTTGCCGGGCTCGCGCTGTGGGCGGCGCTGTCGGTGCTGCTCGTGCCGTCGATGCGCGGCGCCGGCATGGCGATCGCGGTCAGCGCCGGCTGGAGCATCGCGGCGCTGCTCGCCATCGCCGAGGTGCGGATTGCCGATGGCCTGAAGACCTTCTCGGGGCGGCTCTGGGTCGGGCTGGCGATCTCGGCGGCGACCGGCACCGCGATGTGGCTCGCCGACCGCGCCGCGGCGCCGCTCGGCGATCGCGTCGAGGCGGCGGTGGTCGGGCTGCTGTTCGTCGTCGCCACCTGGATCGGCCTGCGCTTCGGGCTCACGCGCACCGATCGCGAAGCGCTCGGCGGTATCGGCCGGCGGCTGAAGCTGGTGCGATGACCGCGATCGCCTTCCTCTACATCGGCGGCCCGCATCAGGTGTTCCACGCGGCGCCGGCGGCGGCGGAGATCGCCCGCACTCATCCCGAGGTGACGGTGGCCAATCTGGTCGCCGGCGAACGCTCGGCCGCGCTGGTGCGGCAGGTCTATGCCGCCTACGGCGCCCCCGTCCCCGATATCCGCCTGCTCGCCACGCCCTGGTGGGGCGAGGCCGCGGCGGCGGTGAGCGGGCGCGCCAGCGCGCGCAAGCTCCCGACGCTGTTCGGCCATCGCCGGTCGCTGGCCCGATTCGACGCGATCGTCACCGCCGAATGCTCGTCGAGCATCCTGCGGCGGATGGGGCTGCGCGACAAGGCGATGGTGCTCATTCCGCACGGCGCCGGCGACCGCGCCATCTCGATCGAGCCGCGGATGGCGCTGTTCGACCAGGTCCTCGTCGCCGGCCCCAAGAATGCCGCGCGGCTCGTCGCCGAGGGCGTCGTCGGCCCGGGCCGCTGCGCCGAGGTCGGCTACCTCAAGCTCGACCTGATGCAGCGGTTGCGCGGGCAGCGGGCGCCGCTGTTCGCCAACGGCCGCCCGACCGTGCTCTACAACCCGCATTTCATGCGCGAATTGTCGTCGCTGCCGGTCGCGCGGCAGGTGATCGAGGCGTTTCGGCGCCAGCAGCGCTTCAACCTGGTGTTCGCGCCGCACATCCGCAGCTTCGAGAACGCCGCGCCCGGCGACCGCGCCGCCTGGGAAGCGCTCGCGGTCGAGGGCCAGGTCATCGTCGACCTGGGCAGCGACCGGCTGCTCGACATGAGCTATGCGATCGGCGCCGACATCTATCTCGGCGACGTGAGCAGCCAGGTCTATGAATTCCTCGCCGCGCCGCGGCCCTGCGTCTTCATCGACGCGCACGGCGCGGCGTGGCGCGGCGATCCGAACTACGCCTTCTGGAATCTCGGCGACGTCTGCACGCCGGAGACGGTGCTCGATGCGGTAGCCGATGCGCCGGCGCGCCATCGTCACTATATCGATGCACAGCGGGCCGCCGTGGCTGCGTCGTTCGGCGACAGCCACGGCGCCGCGCTGCGGGCAGCCGAACGCATTTTGCAGCTCACCAAGGCCGTCAAGGCGTCCTAAAACTGCCGCAAAGCGTTCACATATGTCCAAGGATAGCCGGGCATTCCGATGTCCGACCTCATTGTTAGGATTTCCTGGTGAAAGCCATCACGCCGCGTATCGGGTTCTGGAACCGCACCCACCACCTCAACCGGATGACGTTGAGGGAACTGGTCGTCGCCTATTTCCAATATTACGCCATCCAGGCCTATCTGCTGTTCGCCGCGATCTCGACCTATGTCGCGATCGCCTATCCGACGACGCCGGTCCGCGCGCTCGCAGCGGTTGCCGTGGCGATCGCCGCCTACCCGCTCGCCTGGTACCTGCTGCACCGCTACGTCCTGCACGGCCAGTGGATGTTCAAGTCGCCGCTGACCGCCAAGGTGTGGAAGCGCATCCATTATGATCATCACCAGGATCCCAACCATCTCGAGATCCTGTTCGGCGCGCTGTACACGACGCTGCCGACGATCGCGCTCGTCACCATCCCCGCCGGCTATCTGATCGGCGGCGTCGGCGGCGGCGCGGCGGCCTTTGCCGCGGGGCTGCTGATGACCTGCTTCTACGAGTTCGCCCACTGCATCCAGCATCTCTCGTACAAGCCCAAGTCGCCCTGGCTCGCCGACATGAAGGCGCGTCACATGGCGCACCACTTCCACGACGAATCGGGCAATTTCGGCATCACCAGCTTCGCCTGGGACAAGCTGTTCGGCACCTATTACGACCGCCCCGAACGCCCCGCGAAGAGCGAGACGGTGTTCAACCTCGGCTACACGCCCGAAATCGCCCAGATCTATCCGTGGGTCGCGCGCGAGTCGGGCGGCGTCGAGACGAGCCATCCGCGACGTCGCGCCGCTAGCGGCGACGACGGGCGCGGCGAAGACGACCGCCAGGCAGCCTAGCCCGCCGTGCCGGGGGCATTGTCGATCCGGCCGGTCGAGACCGCGGCCGACCGGAAGCGCTTCGTCGAGCTGCCGTTCCGGCTCTATCGCAACGATCCGATGTGGCGTCCGCCGCTGAAGGCTGAGGTGCACGGCCTGATCGGCGGTGCGAAGTCGAACCCGTGGTTCGAGCACGCCCGCGCCAAGCTCTGGCTCGCCGAGCGCGACGGCGAGGTCGTCGGCCGCATCTCGGCGCAGGTCGACGAGCTCGTGCTTGCGCATATGGGTGCCGGGACGGGCCAATGGGGCATGTTCGAGGCGATCGACGATGCCGCGGTCGCCGCGGCGTTGCTCGACACCGCCGAGGCCTGGCTGCGCAGCCAGGGCATGACGCGGGCGCTTGGTCCGTTCAGCCTGTCGATCTGGGACGAGCCCGGCCTGCTCGTCGACGGTTTCGACGAGTCGCCGACGGTGATGCTGGGGCACCATCTGCCCTATTATGCGCGGCTGATCGAAGCGCAGGGCTACCGCGGGGTGAAGGACCTGCTCAACTACGACCTGCCGATCGCCGCCGGCTTCCCCGAGAAGTTCAACCGCATCGTCGCGCTCGGCGAGCGCAACGAGCGCATCCGCATCCGCAAGGTCGACAAGTCGCGCTTCGCCGCGGAAGCGGCGCTGATCCTCGACATCCTCAACGACGCCTGGTCGGACAACTGGGGCTTCGTGCCGCTGACCCCGTCCGAGGTCGCCTATGTCGGCAGGAAGCTCAAACCGATCGTCTTCGAGGAGCTGGTGCGCATCGCCGAGCTCGACGGCGAGCCGGTGGCGTTCATGATCACGCTGCCCGACCTCAACGAACTGACCGCCGACCTCGACGGCAAGCTGTTCCCGTTCGGCTGGGCAAAGCTGCTGTGGCGGCTGCGCAAGCCCAGGGTGACGCGGATGCGCGTGCCGCTGATGGGCGTGCGCAAGTCGCAACAAGGGTCGCGCTTCGCCTCGATGATGGCGCTGATGCTCGTCGAGCATATCCGCCGCGACGCCACCGCCGTCTTCGGCGCGGTGCGCGGCGACTTCGGCTGGGTGCTCGAGGACAACGGCCCGATGCGCAGCATCGCCGACGTGATCGATGCCAAGGTCAGCAAGACCTACCGCATCTACGAGCGCGCGCTCGCCGACTGAGCCGGCAGCCGCCCGGCGGCGTCAGCGCGCCGCTGCGACCCCAGGCAGCGGCGGCGCCGGCGGCACGCGGCGGTCGGGCGCCACCAGCTCGACCTCGGCAGGCCAGTGACCCTGCGCATTCTCGACAACGATCTCGCGCAGCAGCCGCGTCGCCTCGGCCTCGCGACCGGCGAAGCGATGCTCCATCGCCGCGGCGAACTTGACGTTGGGATCCTTCGACGCCGCGGCCTCGGCGAGCGGGATCCGGCCCTTCATCACCATCGTTGCCTGGTGATAGGCCTGGTTCTCGATCAGCTCGATCGTGTCGGGCACCGCGTCGATCACGGCGCGCGCCTTGTCGTGCTCGCCGAGCTTGCGGTGCGCGAGATAGGACCAGTAGGCGATCGGCGGCACCATGTCGTTCTTGGCGAACGGCCAGGTCATCTCGAAGGCGGTGCGCAGCCCGGCGAGCATCGCCGGATAGTCGCCCACCGCGAAGCTGGTCTGCGCATGATAGTAGATCATGTTCGCGCGGTAGGTGCCGAGCGTGATGCCGACGCGGTTGGCGATGCCGTCGGGCTCGAAATGGTCGGGCTTGCCCGCCATCAGCCGCAGCCCCTCGCGATAGTCGGCGAGCGCCGCCTCGAACTGGCGCGAGCGCGCGAGCTTGCGCGCGCGATAGCGGCGCAGCTCGTAGTTCTCGGGGAATTGCGCGATGGCGGCGGTAAGCACATCGACCGATTCGCAGAAACGCCCGAGATAGGACAGCCGGCGCGCCACCCAGAAATGCGACTCCGGACGGTCGGGCGCGATGCGCAGTATGGCGCGCGCGCCCTCGAGATCCTGCTCGAGCCGCTTCTGCGTCGTCGCCGGGAACTGGGAAAGGCGCAGCGGCGTGCCGATCAGCGACGTGTCGCAGAAGCCCGCCTGTAGGGTGCTGGCGGGCACCTCGGCGGCGGCAGCAGGCGCCGCGGCGGCGAGCAGCAGCGCGATGACCGCGTGCCTCACCCGACCACCTCGGCATAGAGGCGGCGCAGATTGCCGCCCATGATCTTTTCGGCATCGCCTGCCTTGAGCCCGAGCTTGCGCACGCCGTCCCAGACGACCTCCATCCGGCGCGGGCCGTTGAGCTCGTCGATGAACAGCGGCCATTCGTCGGGATTGAAGTTGGCGCCCTCCTCGCGCTTCAGCTCGGCCATATATTCGGGCGTCAGCTCGATGACGCGGTGATCGCGGTCGCTGCCGATCGCGACATGGTCGGCGCCGGCCACCTTCACGGCATGTGCGATATGCTGGAAATAGACGGCGAGCGCGCCCTTGCGCGCATGCGTCATGAACGGCCGCATCTGGCAGATGCCGACGACGCCGCCCTTGTCCGCGAGCGCCTTGAGATTCTCGTCGGTCGTGTTGCGCACATTGTCGAACAGCGCCCGGCAGGCGGTATGCGACACCACCACCGGCTTGGCCGAGGCGGCGATGCCGTCGGCCATCGTCTTCATGTTGGCATGCGAGAGATCGATGAGCATGCCCTTGGCGTTCAGGCGCTCGACGAGCTCGCGACCGAAGACGGTCAGACCGTTGGCGCCCAGTTCCTTGCAGCCGGCGCCGGCCCAGTTCTGGTGGTTGTAGGTCAGCTGCGCCGAGCGGACGCCCAGGTCGTAGAATTCGTCGACGCGCGCGAGGTCGCGACCGAACTGCGTCGAATTCTGGAACAGGTAGAAGACCGCGATCTGGCCGGCGGCGCGCGCCTTGTCGATATCGGCGACGCTCGTCGCCTTGCGGTACAGCGCCGGGTGCGCGGCGAAATAGGCGTCGTGCGCGCGTACCGCGGCGAGCGCCTCTTCATAGGCGGCCTGCTCATAGCTTTTCGGATCGCAGAGCGTGATGGTGATGGCGTCGAGCCCGCTGGCATGCATCGCGCGGACCAGCGCCGCATCATATTCGGGGCGGACTTCCCCCATCGCGTCGAAGGTCAGCGGGCGCGCGGGCGGCGCCGCAAAAGCCGCCTCGCCCTGCAGCAGCGCTGCGCCGATCGCCGTGCCGCCCATGACGAACTGTCGCCGGTTCATTCAGACCTCCCCCTTATTTCCTATCCGAAAATTATAGCGGATCGGAAGGGAAGTAAAGCGGCTCAGCCGGTATTGATCCAGAGAACGACGGCGTCCTCCTCGCTGACGCTGTAGGCGGCGTGGCGCATCGAGCTGTCGATGTAGACGCTGTCGCCGGGGCCGAGGATCGCCGGCTCGTAATGCTCGGTGTGGAAGCAGAGCTTGCCCTCGAGCACGTAGAGGAATTCCTCGCCGCCATGCTTCGACCAGCTGGTGAAGCTCTCGAGGTCGCGCGCCTTGATGCGCGTGACGAACGGCAGGATTTTCTTGTGCGTCAGCTCGACCGCGAGCAGCCGGTGCGCATAGACCGGCGTTTCCATCAGCCGCCCGGCATTCGCCAGCGTGATGCTGCGCCGTCCGCTCGCGACCTCGCCGCGATTGCTCGCGAACAGCTCGGTGATATCGATGTCGAAGCCCGACGCGAGCTTCTGGACGACGTCGAAGGTCGGCGACATCTGGTCGTTCTCGATCTTCGATAGCGTCGAGGGTGCCAGCCCGGTCAGCCGCCCCGCTTCCTCAAGCGTCAGGCCGCGGTCGTGGCGAAGCTGGCGCAGGCGTTCGCCGGGGCGGATCATGCCGCCGGCCGGCCGGCTGCGCATCGATTTCAGGATGTCCGGCGCCTCGGCCTTGGGTCGTGCCACTCGGCGGTCTCCGATCGGGTTTCCATCCGACGCGTGGGAGCGCGCCGGCGGAAAGCATAATGCCGGCTTTTCCGATACGCCACGGGATTGATTCGAGCGTGGCGGGCGGCACCCGCGAAGGTGCCGCCCTTTGGGGAGCGCCTAGAATTTGAGCCGGCCGCTCATGTAATAATAGCCGCCGCTGACGCCGAACACGCTGTGGTTGTCGTAGACGATACCGTTCGCCGCGAGACCCGGGCCGCGGCCGGGCGGATATTTGTCGAACAGGTTGCGCGCGCCGACGGCGAGCCCGAACTGCTCGGTAAATTCGTAGCCGGCTTCGACGTCGAACAGCACCACGGCCTTGCGCGGCAGGAAGTTGGTCGCACCGTCGAGGCGCTTCCACGAGCCGTAATAGGTCCCGCGCGTCATCAGGCTGAAGTCGCCGATGCGGTTGGTGATCGAGGCGTTGCCGCGCCAGTTGGGCGTGCCTTCCTCGAACTCGATGACCTGCGCCGGGGTGTAGAAGCCCTGCGGATTGCTCTTCAGATGCTGCTCGTTGTAGTTCAGCGCGAGGCTGAAGTCGGTCTCGTTGTCGCCGCCCCAGCCGAGCTTGTAGGTGCCGACGAAGTCGAAGCCGCGCACCCGCGTGTCGAGCTTGTTCTGGAAGTAGCGCACCTGCTGCACCGACGCGCCGTTCGGGAAGCCGAGCGCCGCCAGCGCCGCGCGCTGCGCCGCGGTGGTCGTCACCGACGGCGTGAGCAGCAGCCGGTCGTCGACGTCGATCTGGTAGAAGTCGAGCGTCGCGAGGAAGCCGTTGTCGGGCGAGAAGACGATACCCGCCGACTTGTTGAACGAGGTCTCGGGGATCAGCGGCGCCGACCCGAACACCTGCGCCGCGGGCGAGCCGGGCACCAGCACCGCATCGAGGATGAAGTTGTTGGTGATGCGGTCGATCTGCGAGGTCTGGCTGGTACCGAACACCTGGCCGGCGGCCGGGGCGCGGAAGCCGGTGCTCAGCGAGCCGCGCAGCGCGAAGGCGTCGCTCAGCTCGAAGCGGCTCGCCACCTTGAAGCTGAAGTTGTCGCCGAACTCCTTATAGTCCTCGTAGCGGCCGGCGACCGCGACGTTCCAGCCCTCGAGCGGGTCGGTATCGGCCTCGGCGAACACCGCATAGCTGCTCGAATCGAAGGCGCCGGCGATGTCGGGGCTGAAGCCCTGGAAGCCGTTCGAGCCGACCGGCAGGTCGCGCAGCGGCCCGACGGTGTAGGACGCGACGTCGCCCTGCCCGATCGTGTAGGTCTCCTTGCGGTAGCTGACGCCGCCGAAGATCAGCAGGTCGCTGGCGAAGGTATCGCTGGCGATGGTGTACGAGCCCTCGGCGTCGATCTGGACTTCCTTCTGCTCGAGCGAGCCGGGCTTGAAGACGGTCGGCGAACGCACGCCGAGCGACGGGTTGATCGTGTTGGCGATCGTATAGTCGACCTTGCTCTTGCCGAGGCGCGCCGAGACGTCCCAGGCGAACGCGCCCTGCTCCTTACGCAGCCCGCCGACGAGGCCGAGGTCGGTGAGGTCACCGCTGAACTGCGGGACGAAGCCGCCCGGATAGAGGCGCGTCAGGTCGAAGATTTCGGGGTGCGCCGGGGTGCCGTCGAACGCCGAATTGCCGAAGGTCGCGTGCGCCGGGAAGCCGCCGGCGGCGCGCGACTGGCGATAGGAGAAACCGACGGTGCTGTCGGTCATCATGTAGTTGGCGAAGAAATAGGCCTCGACGTCGGCGCCGAGATCCTTGCCGGCGTTGAGCACCGTCTTGAACGACTTGTAGCGCGGCTCGCCGAGCTCGGCCGGGAATTCCGGAACGCCCTGCTGGCCCGAGGCGCGCAGCGCGGCGGCGCCGACCGGCTGGCCGCCGCGGAAGGTCTTCTGCTGGTCGGTATATTGCGCGCTGACGTTCATGAAGCCGCCGTCGCCGAGCGGCAGGCCGAAATTGCCCTGCACGTCGTAGGTGTCGCCGTCATTCTTGTAATATTGGCCGAGATGCGCGGTGATCGAGCCGCCCTCGGTGTCTTCCTTGAGCTCGAGGTTGATCACGCCGGCGATCGCGTCCGAGCCGTACTGCGCCGAGGCGCCGTCGCGCAGCACCTCGATCCGCGACAGCGCGATCGTCGGGATGACGTTGAAGTCCTGGCCCTGCGAGCCCGACGTCGTGGCGTGGCCGGTGCCGATCTGGACGATCGCCGAGCGGTGGCGGCGCTTCTTGTTGAGCAGCAGCAGCACATGGTCCGACGGCGAGGCGCGCAGCGTGATCGGGCGCACGAACGACGAGCCGTCGTTGAGCGGCAGCCGCTGCGCGTTGAACGCGGGGACGAGCGTGCGCAGCGCGTCGTTGACGTCGGTATAGCCGGTGGTCGAGACGACCTCGGGCTCGAACACGTCGATGGCGACGGGGCTGTCGGCGATCGTGCGGTCGCGGCGACGCGATCCGAGCACGACGATATCCTCGGCATCGGCGTCGCTGAGCTCGGTGCGGGCATCGGCATCGGCGGTCCCGACGACGGCCTGCGCATGCGCCTCGGCGACGCCGACGACGGTCAGCACCGATGGCAGAATGATGCGCGAAATCCAGCTCTTCATCTCAATCCCCTTTTTCCCGCTCGGGCCCAAGAGCCCTCGAACGCCGGATTTCCTATCATAAAATTTCCGATCGTGAAGACGCTTTCTTTTTAGCGATTGCGCTGCGCATCCGCGACCGTGTCGCCGAGAACACAGCATGCGCCGCGGAAAAACGCCGATATCCGGCCCGCCGCTGGTCTGAAGCGGCGCCGAATTCACCGAATTCTAAGATCCGGCTCGATATACGATAGGAAATATATTTTCGCATCTGCTTGCGCAAATTCGGGCTTTGGTGTTGAAGACGCGGCATGAACATGCTGCCGCCTGCCGCCCGTTGTGCCTTCTCCATCGAGGGCGATGCCGACCCCGCACGAACGCATGCCAACGCCTTCAGGGCGCTCGGCCTCTCGCTCGATTCGCATCGCGGCGAAGACCTGGCGGTGCGGTCGCCGATCGACGGCGCGCTGCTGGCGACGCTCAGCGTTCACGGCGCCGCGGACATCGAGGCGATGGTGGCGCGCGCACGAACCGCCTTCCTCGCCTGGCGCAGCGTGCCGGCGCCGCGCCGCGGCGAACTGGTTCGCCGCTTCGGCAATCTCGTGCGCGACAATATCGAACCGCTGTCGGCGCTGCTCTCGGCCGAAAACGGCAAGATCCTCGAGGAGGCGCGCGGCGAGGTGCAGGAGGTGGTCGACATCTGCGAATTCGCCGTCGGCCTGTCGCGCCAGCTCTATGGGCTCAGCATCGCCTCGGAGCGCCCGCAGCACCGGCTGACCGAATATTGGCACCCGGCGGGGGTGCTCGGACTGATCTCGGCCTTCAACTTCCCCGCTGCGGTGTGGGCGTGGGGCACCACGGTGGCGCTGGTCTGCGGCGACAGCGCGATCTGGAAGCCGTCCGAGAAGACGCCGACGACCGCGCTCGCCTTCGTCGGGCTGCTGCAGCGCGCGATGCGCGATTTCGACGCGGCGCCGGCGCACCTCGTTCAGCTGGCGATCGGCGGCGCCGACCTCGGCCGCGCCCTCGCCGATCACCCCGGAGTCGACATCCTGAGCGCGACGGGCAGCACCGCGATGGGCCGCGACGTCGCCGAGCGCACCGCGCGGCGCTTCGCGCGCTCGATCCTGGAGCTCGGCGGCAACAACGCGATGATCGTGACCCCGACCGCCGAGCTCGACCTGGCGATCCCCGCGATTACCTTCGCCGCCGCGGGCACCGCCGGCCAGCGCTGCACGACGCTGCGCCGGCTCATCGTCCACGCCGACCGCAAGGCCGAGCTCCTCGACCGGCTCATTCCGGTGATGAGCCGGCTCGAGACCGGCAACCCGCTGCGCCCCGGTGTGCAGGTCGGCCCGCTGATCGACGGCGACGCCTTCCGGCGGATGCAGGCGGCGCTCGAGCGCGCCCGCGCCGAGGGCGGCCTCGTCCATGGCGGCGAGCGGATCGAGGACGGCTTGCCCGCCGACGGCTATTATGTCCGCCCGGCGATCGTCGAAATGCCCGGCCAGACGCCGATCGTCTGCGAAGAGACCTTCGCGCCGATCCTCTATGTCATGACCTATCGCACGCTCGAGGAGGCGATCGCGCTGCAGAACGCCGTGCCGCAGGGGCTGTCGTCGAGCATCTTCACGATGGACATGCGCGAGGCGGAGTATTTCCAGTCGGCGCTCGGCAGCGACTGCGGCATCGTCAACGTCAACATCGGCACCAGCGGCGCCGAGATCGGCGGCGCCTTCGGCGGCGAGAAGCAGACCGGCGGCGGCCGCGTCTCGGGATCGGACAGCTGGAAGAATTACGTGCGCCGTGCCACCGCGACGGTCAATTATTCGAGCGCGCTCACGCTGGCGCAGGGCGTGCGCTTCGACGTGATCGAGGACGACCGGGCCACCGCGCCCCAACAGGGAGGGAATTGATGTCGAACCATAGCCTGAAGGCGATGCTGCTGGCCGGCGCGCTCCTGCTTGCCGCCCCGCTCGCCGCGCAGCCGGCTGGCGAGAGCGTGCAGGGCACCTCGCTGCTCGGCCAGCCGCTGGTCACCTATCCCAACCGCAACGCCAACGTCGCGCCGGTCGAGACGCTGGCGCGCGCGGCGCGCGATGCCAAGGCGGCGTTCGACGCCGGCATGACCATCGACAACGCCACCTGGTACGGCCGCATCCTGTTCTACCAGGGCTACACGAAGGAATCGCTCGCGGTGTACGACGCCGCGCTCAAGCGCTTCCCCAATTCGCCCAAGCTGCTCCGCCACCAGGCCCACCGGCTGTTCTCGCTGCGCCAGTTCGACAAGTCGATCGAGGCCGGGCTGAAGGCCGAGAAGCTGTATGCGGGCCAGCCGCTCGAGCGCGAGAAGCTCGGCCCGGATTATTTCCCGGCCGATCCCGACATCGTGCAATTCTACCTCTATTATCATCTCGGCCAGGCCTATTTCGCCAAGCGCGACTATGCCAACGCCGCCAAATATTTCACCAAGTCGGGCGAAACCTCGATGTTCGACCGCGACCTGTCGAACGAGACGGCGAGCACCTACTGGCGCTACCTCTCGCTGGCGCGCGGCGGTCAGATGATCGAGGCGCAGAAGCTCATCGACGCCTACGACGTGCGGCTGTTCCACCTGCACCCCAAGGGCGGCTCCGACGTCTATTTCGACGCGATCCAGCTGTTCAAGGGCAACCGCGCCGCGAGCAGCTTCTTCAGCGACAAGGACAGCGGCCGCGCCTTCGCCACCGCCGACGCCACCGCCGCGTCGACGGCCTACAGCCTCGCCAACTATCATCTGCTGATGGGCAACCGCGACGAGGCCAAGGGCTGGCTCAAGCGCGCGATGGCGGTCGACGCCTGGAGCTTCTTCGCGCGCATCCAGGCCGAGGCCGACTGGGTGGCGCTATTTCCCGGCGAGAAGCCCTGAGCGGCGCAGCGAGCGCCGGAACGAAAAAGGCCCGGGCGCAAGCCCGGGCCTTTTTCGTCGGCGGCGCGACGTTGTGGCGCGCCCCGTACTTTCATGGCGCGTTTAGCGCAGCTCCACCCACACCGGCACATGGTCGCTGGCCTTCTCCTGCCCACGCACATGCCGGTCGATGCCGGCGTTGAGCAGCCGGTCGGCGGCGGCGGGCGACAGCAGCAGATGGTCGATGCGGAAGCCGGCGTCACGCTGCCAGGCGCCCGCCTGATAGTCCCAGAACGTGTACATCGGCCCGCTCGGGAAGCGGCTGCGGATCGCGTCGGTCCAGCCGGCGTTGACCAGGCGGCGGAAGGCGGCGCGCGATTCGGGCTGCATCAGCGCGTCGTCCTGCATCGCCCGCACCGAATAGACGTCCTCGTCGGTCGGGATGACATTATAGTCGCCGCACAACACGACGGGCCGCTCGAGCTTCCACAATTCGCGCGCGTGCGCGTCGAGACGCGCCATCCAGGCGAGCTTGTAGTCGAACTTGGGGCCGGGCTGCGGATTGCCGTTGGGCAGGTAGATGCTGGCGATGCGGACGCCGTCGATCTCGGCCTCGAGGTAGCGCGACTGCTCGTCGCTGTCGTCCCCCGGCAGGCCGACGCGAATCTCGACCGCCGGCGCCTTCGACAGGATCGCCACGCCGTTGAAGCCCTTCTGGCCGTGGACGAGCACATGATAGCCCGCTTCCTCGAGCGCCGGCACGGGGAAGTTGCCGTTCTGGCACTTGATCTCCTGCAGGCAGGCGACGTCGGGCTGCGCGGCGGCGAGCCATTCGAGCAGGCGCGGCAGGCGCGCGCCGATGCCGTTGATGTTGAAGGTGGCGATCTTCACCGCAGGCTAGACGGAAAAGCTGGTGCCGCAGCCGCAACCCGAGGTGGCGTTGGGATTGCGTACCTGGAAGGCGGCGCCGCCGAGGCTTTCGACATAGTCGACCTCGGAGCCGTCGATGAACGGCAGGCTGGTCGCGTCGATCACCAGCTGGACGCCGTCGGTCTCGGTGACGACGTCGTCGTCGGCGATCTCGCTTTCGAGGCCGAATTTATACTGGAAGCCGGCGCAGCCGCCGCCGTCGACCGACAGGCGCAGCTTCAGGCTCGGATCACCCTGGCGCTGCGCGATGAGCGCGACGCGCTTTGCGGCGGCGGGGGACAGGCGGACGGAAGGGTTCATGCCCTCCAGATAGGCCCAAGCGCGCGCGGCTTCAATCGGCGCGTCGCTCGGCGTTCAATCGGCGGCGGGAAGCTCGGGGCCGCCCTGCGCGCTGTCATCGACGCGCGTCTGGATGGCCAGCACGAGATTGGCGGCGCGCAGATAGGGCGTCGGGTTGACGGCGCGGCCGTCGACCCGGACCTCATAATGGAGGTGGGTACCGGTCGAGCGGCCCGTCGAGCCCATGCGGCCGATGATCTCGCCCTTCTTCACCCGGTCGCCGGCGCGCACCAGGACGCGCGACATGTGGCCGTAGCGCGTCGCGATGCCCTTGCCGTGACCGAGGTCGACCATGTTGCCATAGGCGCCGCCCCAGCCGGCGCGGTGCACGACGCCATCCGCCGTCGCATAGATCGGCGCGCCGCGCGGGCCGGCGAGATCGAGGCCGGCATGCATGGCGGTACGGCCGGTGAACGGGTCGTAGCGAACACCGTAGCTGCTGGTGTAGTTGACGTGCTTGACCGGATGGACCGACGGCAGCGAGCTCAGCGCGGTCTCGAGCTGCTCGACCTTCTTCCAGCTGAGGAATAGTTCCTGGAACTTGGGCTCGCCGTCGGCCGGTTCGAGCGGGCCGCCCATCGCGGCGTTCGACTGGTGGACGAAGCGGCCGGGCTCGAGTCCGAGGCGGCGGATCAGCGCTTGCGTGTCCTTGTAGCGCGCCTCGGCCGCGGCGGTCGCCTGATCGACGAACGCCAGCTGTTCGCGCTCGAGCTTGGCGAAGGGCGCGAGCAGCGACGCATGCTGCGGGTCACCCTGCGCGGTCACCGCCGAACCGGCCTTGGGCAGCATCGCCGCCAGCTGGTCGAGGTCGGCCTTGCCCGACAGCAGGTTGACGAGGAACGCCTGGCGCTGCTCGATCCGCTGCGCGGTCGTGAGGACATCGCCCTTCAGGTTGCTGACATCGGCCTTCATGACGGCGACCTGCCGTTCCATGCGGGCCAGTTCGGCCTGCTTGGCGGCGATCACGGCATCCTGATCCGAAGCGGCGACCATGTTGAAGGTCGCCGTGCCCATGAACAGGGCGACGAGCGCAGTTGTTGCAGCTGCCATAAGTTGTACGCGAGTCCCAATCTTGATGAGTCGGACGGTCCCGCCGCTGCGCAAGTAGATCTGGTGCTCGGGAAAGTACCGCAGAGTCACGGATCGTGCTCTCTGAATCGCGGTCGTGAATTGCTGCACCGTCTGGATCCCCCCGGGTCGTACGCATACGGCACCGGCGGCTTGCCGGAATTCGTCCACTACCTTGGATACAAGCGCCGCGACTCTCCCCGTCCCGACGCCGGGAATGTCTAATCAGTCGCCGCCGTTCGTGGCAAGGGGGCGGTAGAAATCGGGCGAGAGACCCGCCGCCGTACGTGCCAACTCATTGAAAGGCGGCTTTAATTCACCCCTGAAATGGGTCGAAACCAGCGCTTTGAACGCGTCGGCGGGCGACGAGCCGTTGGAGTCGCACGTCCAACGGAACCAGCGGTTCCCCGCGGCGACATGCGCTATCTCGTCGCGGTAGATGATCTCGAGGATATCGGCGCTGCGATGGTCGCCGGCCGCCCTGAGTCGCGCGATCATTGCCGGCGTCACGTCCAGCCCGCGCGCCTCGAGCACCTGCGGGACGACCGCCAGGCGCGCCGGCAGATCGTGCGCGGTCGCCGCCGCGGCCTGCCAGAGCCCGTCATGCGCGCCGAGGTCGCCGTAGCTGCCGCCCAGTTCGCGCAGCCGGTCGTCGACCAGCAGGAAGTGCCGCGCCTCGTCGTCGGCGACGCGTACCCAGTCGTCGACGAAAGCGCGCGGCAGGCCGGCCCCGAAGCGCCCGACGATGTCCCAGGCGAGATCGATGGCGTTCAGCTCGATATGCGCCAGCGCGTGGAGCAAGGCGAAGCGCGACCGCTCCGAGCCGGCCTTGCCGCGCTTCGGCATGCGGTTGGGCGGCAGCAGCTCGGGCCGCGCCGGGCGCGCCGGCGTGTCGGGCATGACCACCTCGAACGCCAGCTCGACCGCCCCGGCGCCCCACGCGGCCGCCATCGCGCGCGACGCCGCCGCCTTGGCGCGCGCGTCGGCGGTCAGCAGCACGGTGCGGGCGGCGAGCGCGATGCTGGTCATTGGCCGCCGGGCCTCGCCCACCCCCGCCGCGTCAAGCTATGCCCCGGGCTGCCTCCAGGACCGCCTGCGCATGCCCGGGCACCTTCACCTTGCGCCAGACCTTCGCCAGCTTGCCGGCGCGGTCGATGAGGAAGGTCGAGCGGTCGATGCCCATATATTTGCGGCCGTAGAGCGTCTTCTCGACCCAGCTGCCATAGCGTTCGATGACCTCGCCCTCGGGGTCCGAGGCGAGCTTGACGCCGAGGTCGTACTTGGTGCGGAACTTGGCGTGCCTGGCGACGCTGTCCTTCGACACGCCGATCACGACGGTGTCGGCCGCGGCGAAGTCGGCGGCGAGGCCGGTGAAGTCGATCGCCTCTCGGGTGCACCCCGTCGTATCGTCCTTCGGGTAGAAATAGAGCACGATCTTGCGACCGGCGAAATCGGCGAGGCGGAGCGGCCCCTCCTCGCTCGCAAGATCGAAATCAGGCGCGGCTGCGCCGACATCCAGACTGGCCATCATTTTCCCCGTCGCTTGCTGCCGAACGCGCTTTCCCATGCCGCAATCACCGCTGCCTTGGCCAGCTTCAACGCGGCTTCTAACGACGCGAAATCGCGATGGCCGGCCGACTGCGCCAGCCGCGCCCCGACGTCGGGGGTGAATTTGCCCACCGGTCCGGTCTGCGGACCGACCAGTCGAAGCATCACGAGCAGCCGGGTCTGGAGGTCATGCGCCTCGAGCAGCGCCGGCGCGAGCTTCCCCGCGGCGATCAGCTCGCGGCACGCCGCGCGCAGGTCGGGGGTGAATGCCGTACGATCGCGCAGCTGCAGATAGTGAATGATGAATTCGAGATCGACGAGACCGCCCGCGCCCAGCTTGACGTCCCACAGCCCGGCGCCGGGCTTGTGCGCCTCCATCTCGTCGCGCATCCTGATCACGTCGGTCCGCAGGATCGCGAGATCGCGCGGCATGTGCAGCGTCGTCTCGATCACCGCCTCGGTCGCCGCGCGCGCCGCCGGGCCGCCGACGACGACGCGGGCGCGGGTCAGCGCCATATGCTCCCACGTCCACGCCTCCTGCTGCTGGTACGCGGTGAAGGTATCGATGGTCACGGCGAGCAGCCCCTGCCCGCCCGAGGGGCGCAGCCGCGTATCCACCTCGTAGAGCGCGCCGGCGGCGGTCGGCACCGACAGCGCCGCGGTCATCCGCTGCGCCAGTCGATTATAGTAGAGCGTCGCCGGCAGCGGCTTCGCGCCATCGGACTGCGCCTCGTGATCGCCGCTGAACAGATAGACGATGTCGAGATCGGAGCGTGCCGTCAGCGCGCGACCGCCAAAGCGGCCGAGCGCCAGCACCAGCAGCTCGCTCCCCGCAACCTGGCCATGCGCCTCGGCGAAGGCCTCGGCGACGGCCGGCGACAAGACCGCGAAGGCGGCGTCGGCAAGCCCCGCATAGGCGGTCGCCGCGTCGAGCGGGTCGGTGCGCCCCTCGATCAGCTGGGCGCCGATCTGGAAGCGCCGCTCGGCGGTCCAGCGTCGGACGCGGTCGAGCCGGTCCTCCAGGTGGCCGCTGCCGACGTAGCAGCGCAGATCCTCGGCGAGCGCCGCCGCGTCGGGCAGCGGCTCGAAGGCTTGCGGGTCGAGGAGGACATCGAACAGATCGGGCGTACGCGCCAGCGCGTCGGCGAGCACCGGTGTCACCCCGAGCAGCCTGGCAAGCAGGCCGATCAGCCTGGGATTGGCGTCGAGGAAGCCGAGAAACTGGACGCCCGCCGGCAGCTGTTCGAGAAAGCCGTCGAGCCGGCTTGCCGCGGTCCGCGGGTCGGGCTGCGCGGCGAGCGCCGCGATCAGCGCCGGCATCACCGCCTCGAGCGCGTGCTGCGCATCGGCGGAACGGAGCGCGCGATAGCTGCCCGACCGCCAGCGGACGACCATCTCGGCGAGACCGGCCGGATCGGCGAGCTTCTGCGCCTTGAACCCCTTGGCGAGCGCCTCGGGATCGCGCGGCAGCCGGTCGCCCTCGGTGCGCGCGATCAGCCCGTCGTAGCGCTTCGCGACGCTGCGTGTCGCGGCGACGAGCAGCCGCTCGAGCGCGCGCCATCCGTCGAGCCCGCAGGCCTTGGCCAGCGCGGTGCGCGCCGGGGCGGCGGTCGGCACGGCATGCGTCTGCTCGTCGGCGCGCATCTGGATGCGATGCTCGACGGTCCGGAACAGCCGGTAGGCATCGCCGAGCTGCGCCGCATCGGCCGCCGCGATGCGCCCGGCGGTCGCCAGCGCCGCGAGCGCATCGAGCGTCGCGGGCGCGCGCAGCGCAGGCTCGCGTCCGCCGAAGATCATCTGGTGGATCTGCGCGAAGAATTCGACCTCGCGGATGCCACCGCGCCCGCGCTTGAGGTCGAAGCCGGGACCGACCGCCTGCCCCTCGTCGAAATGGTCGCGGATGCGCAGCGAAATCTCCTCGATGTCGCGGATCGCCGAATAATCGAGCGAGCGCCGCCAGACGAACGGACGGATCGCCGCGAGAAACGCGCGGCCGAGCGCGAGGTCGCCGGCGCTGGCGCGGGCCCGGATGAACGCGGCGCGTTCCCACGGCAGCGCTTCGGACTGATAGTAGCCCTCCGCCGCCTCGACCGGCAGCGTGATCGGCGTCGCCTCGGACGACGGGCGAAGGCGCAGGTCGACGCGGAACACATAGCCGTCGCCGTCGCGCGCCTGCATCAGTTCGACGACGCGTCGCGCGACGCGCAGCGCCGCCTCGTCGGGATCGTCGCGCTCCCGGCGCGGCAGGCGGGCGCGATCGTGGAGGAAGATCAGATCGACGTCGCTCGAATAGTTCAGCTCGTGCGAGCCGAGCTTGCCGAGCGCCAGCACCGCGAAGCCGGCCGGGTCGGCATCGGGCGCCCGTTCCGCGATCGCCGTGGCGACCGCCAGGTCGAGCGTGCGGTCGGCGATGTCGGAGAGCGCGGCCGTCACCTGTTCGAGCGACCAGAGGCCGGCGAGATCGGCGAGCGCCGCGACCAGCGCGATATCGGCCTTCGCCCGCCGCATGCGCGCGCCGGCGGGCGCCTCGCCGACGAGTTCGGCATGGGCCGCCGCCACCGCGGCCTCGGCGCCCTCGGTCGCGAGGATGCGCAACGTGGCCGCGCGGGTGCGCATCAGCCCGCGAAGATAGGGCGAATATTGCCATGCCTGGCCGGCGGCGTTGGCGAGCCCCCCGCCGGGCAGGGCGCCATCGAGCAAGCGCCTCACCTCGTCGGGCAGTGGTGCGTCGGGAAGCGGCGGCAGGCTGAATCCGGGCATGGCGGCTGCTTAGCCACTCGCGGCCGGGGGCGAAAGGCTTGTGCCCCACAGCGCGGCGGCGCAATCGTTATGGACGTGTATTAACTGGATTTTCCGGGAACGCGTCCAGCAAGCGATCGTTGATCCGACGTGGAAGCACTCCCACGCAGAGATGCGGCTTTCACACCCTGCCCTGCCCCGAGCCTCGATCCGGCACCCCGCCCAACCCCCCCGAACGCCGGATCGAGGCTCCCCCCGCCTCCGCGCATAGCGAAAGCCCCGCCGATCGGCGGGGCTTTCGGCGTTCGGCGCGCGGCCGCGGCGCGGTCGCTCAGCCGCGAGCGAGCGCGTCGACCTGGTTCATGATGCTGACCAGTGGCGACTGTCCGTCGCCGGGCTCGCTGTCGCGGCGGGACGGCATCAGCCCTTCGTTGAGAATGGTCTCGAGCGCCGATCGCCCGCGCGCCACGCGGCTCTTGATGGTACCGACCGCGCAATTGCAGATCGCCGCCGCCTCCTCATAGGCGAAGCCACCCGCGCCGACGAGGATCAGCGCCTCGCGCTGCGCCTGCGGCAGCTGCAGCAGCGCGCGCTGCAGGTCCGAGAGTTCGACCTGGCGGTCCTGCCCGGCGGGCGCGGCAAGCAGCTTGGCGGCGGTGAAATCGTCCCACTCGCCCTTGAAGCGCGCGCGTCGCATCTGGCTGAGGAACAGGTTGCGCAGGATGATGAAGGTCCAGGCGCGCATGTTGGTACCGGCCTGGAAGCGCGCCCGTGCCGCCCAGGCCTTCAGGAGGGTTTCCTGAACCAGATCGTCGGCGAGATCGCGGCTGCCCGACAGCGAGCGTCCAAAGGCGCGCAAGTGCGGGATCACCTGCGCGAGCTCGACCTTGAACTCGTCGTCGGAAAGCGATCGCGGCTCGACGGGCGCCTCGATTGCGGCTTCCGCCTCGTCGTCGGGCTCCTCGGTGCCGAGCTTGGCCAGCAGGTCGTCGAAGATACTCGGAAGGGGCTGCGCGCACACGTCGGCGAAGGCCGACCGCAGGTACGCGCCGACGTCGCGCGTCGCCACCGCGCCGACCCCACCCTTGGCATTCGTCATCATATCGTTCCAAATCCGTAACAAGAGAGAGCGTACCCGCGGCTGGCCCGCCGCGGTCGCGAACGGCCGTTCAGGCCCAGATCATCAGCATCGCGGCGAACGCGACGACGAGCAGCACCAGCGAGATCACCAGCACGTAGCGCGCCACGTGCGGCGTCGCGCCGGCGCGCGCCTCGGTGGACGTCAATCGATCTTGATTTTCCATGTCGCCGTACCCCTGATGTTCGTTCACCGTTCCGAACGAATACGGCCCGCCGCTGTTCCAGCGACGGGCCGCGATGCGACGAGATGTTCGAGGCGCTTAGCCGAACGAGGCAGTGCTGTTGAAGAACAGCGCCTGGCTGATCGCCGCCTTGACGGTCGACCGCTGGAACGGCTTGGTGATGAGGAAGGTCGGCTCCGGGCGCTCGCCGGTGAGCAGCCGCTCGGGGAAGGCGGTGATGAAGATCACCGGGACCGAGAAATTCTGCAGGATTTCCTTCACCGCATCGATGCCCGACGAATCGTCGGCGAGCTGGATGTCGGCGAGGACGAGGCCGGGGCGCTCGTCGGTCGCCATCTGCACCGCCTCGTCGCGCGTGACTGCGACGCCGACGACGTCGTGGCCGAGGTCGCGAACGATGCCCTCGATGTCCATCGCGATGATCGGCTCGTCCTCGATGATCAGCACGCGCGTCGCGGTCTGCCGCTCGATCTCGGCCAGCGCCTCGTTGACCAGGCTCGTCACGTCGGCCGGCTTGGCGTCGATGAGATAGGCGGTATCCTCGTTGGTGAACCCCTCCATCGCGGTGAGCAGCAACGCCTGTCGCGACAGCGGGGTGATCGAGGCGAGACGGTTCTGCGCGATGCGCTCGAAATCGCTCGTCGCATCGCCCTCTTCGCCCTCGACCTCGAGGTTCGCCGACGACCAGATCGCGTGGAAGGTCTTGTAGAGGCCGAGCCGCGGATCGACGTCGCGCGGGAAGGATTCGGGCGCGCTGACGATCGCTTCGAGCGCGGCACGCACGAAGGCGTCGCCGTGGCTCTGGCTGCCCGTCAGCGCCCGCGCATAGCGGCGCAGATACGGCAGATGTGGCGCGATATCGGTGGCAAGCGACATTCCTGATTCCCTATCCTGCGTGTCGAAACACCCCCCGGACGACCCGCGAGGCTTTGGTACGATGCCGATGCCGCGTCAACCCCGCGCCACCAACCCCAAAACCCGGAACCTCTCACCGCATTTTTTGTTTCCTCTGCTTCGGCAAGCGTCCTAAACGCAGCCGCATTACGCGGCGAACGAAAGCAAATATGGCGCGCGGGCCGGCATCTGACCCAGACGAAGTCCCCCCACCGAACGCAGCGCAGCGCGCTGCCGAGAACCGGCGTGCGCGCGTCGGCGCGGTGCTTCGCAAGGCATATGACGAGGCGCTCGCCGAACCGGTCCCCGAGGCCTTCGCCGACCTGCTGCGGCGGCTCGACTAGCGTGGCGCCGCCTGTGGCAATGGTCTAGCTATCGGCATGGCATCGATTCCTCCTCACTCGGATGCGCGCCGGATCGGCGTGCCGCGCACGCTCCGGGTGCGGGCCTGGCCGCTGTCGGCGCAGGTGATGCTGGCGCTCGCCATCGCGCTGCTGCCGCTGGGCGTTCTCGCGGTGCTGGCGGCGACCGACAATTACCGCAACGTCCGCGAGGCCGAGGCCGAGCTCGTCTCGAGCCGGCTCACCGCTTTCACCCGCGCGGTGCAGGGGCGCCTCGATGAGGACTTCGCACTGCTGCGGTCCGAGATCCTCAGCGACGTATCGACCCCCGAAGCGCGCGAGCAATGCGCCCGCCGCCTCTCGCGACTTGCCGTGCTCGACCCCGCGATCGATTCGGTGGTGCGGGTCGATGCCAACGGCGGGCTGGCCTGCGCGTCGACCGGCGCGCCGCTCGCCGGCGCGCCCGGGCTCGGCATCGTGTGGGAATCGGTCGGACGCGGCCGGCTGCCGCGCGCGACGATGATCGACGAGACGACGCCGGGCCGCGACCTGGTGCTGGCGGTGCGCGATCCGCAGAGCGGGCACGCGGTGTTCGGCCGCATCGGTCGCGCCTCGCTGCAGGATATTTTCGCTCCCTCCGATCTCGGCTCGCACGACCATGTACGGCTGTTGCGCGACGGCAGCGTCCTCGCCTCGTGGGGCGCGACGCGGCTGAGCGCGCTCCCCGATCTCGAAGCGATGCGGTCGGGCGTCGTCGACGACTATACCACCGGCGACGGACGCCGCTGGAACTATGGCGTGCAGGCGATCGGCGGCGGCGGATTGCGGGTGCTGGCCGTCCGCGAGTCGACCGAGCTCAGCGTGCCGCAGGCGGTCAACGTCGCGCTGCCAATCCTGATGTGGCTCGGCGCGGTGGCGATCGGCTGGCTGGCGATCCGCTGGCTGGTAGTGGCGCCGCTGGCGCAGGTGCGCGCCTCGCTCGACCGCTACGCCGCCGGCGACGTCGACGTGCGCCTCGGCGCCGGGCGGTTCAGGACGCAGGAGATCCGCGACCTCGGCGATGCCTTCGACCGCATGGCCGACCAGATCAGCCGGCACGAGGACGATCTGCGCGCCGGACTGGCGACGCAGAAGAAGCTGACGCGCGAGGTTCACCACCGCGTCAAGAACAACCTGCAGATCGTCTCGAGCCTCCTCAGCCTCCAGTCGCGCGACGCGGCGAGCCCCGAGGTCGCCTATGCCTATGCGACGATCCAGAAGCGGGTGAACGCGCTCGCGCTGGTGCATCGCTGGCTCTACGACGACGAGGCGATGCGCGGCGTCGACCTTCGAAGCCTCGCGCAGGATCTCTGTGCCGGTCTCGAGCAAAGCGTGACGATCAGCGACGGCAGCACGATCTCGATCGCGGCCGATATCGATCGGCTCTATGTCGGCCAGGATACCGCGGTGCCGCTCGCCTTCCTGATCACCGAACTGGTCACCGCCGCGGCGCGTCTCGCCGACCCCGGCGCCTTGACGATCGGCGTCCAGGCGAAGGCGGGGTCGGGGCGAGCGACGTTGCGCATCCAGGCCGCGAGTTTTCGCGGCGAGGACCTGTTCGCGGTGGGCAGCACCGATCCCTCCGCCCGTATCGTCCAGGGCATGGCGCGCCAGATGCGCCGCAAGCTGACGCACGACGCGGAGATCGGGAGCTACACGATCGATTTCCCGCCGACGCCGCCGGCCCCGATCGCGTAGCTCCTCCCGGTCAGCCGAGATTGACCTTGCGCACCTCGGAGCTCGACGGCGGATTCTTGGTGAGATTGGCCTTCGCGACGTCCCACAGCGTGACGAGGCGGCTCGACGGCGAATCCCAGTAGGTGGCGTCGATCGGATCGACGCGGATCAGCCCGACATCGTCGCCTTCCGGACCCTGCGGCATCCACGCCTGGGCGAAGGCATTCCACAGCTGGCGCTGCTTGGCGACGTCGCGAACGACGCGCGCATGCCCCGTCATCGAGATATAATTCTGGTCCTCCTTGTCGACGAAGGCCAGGTTGACGGGGTCGCCGTCGGCGATGTCGAGCGTCTTGTCGCTGCCGAGCTCGGTCAGGAACCAGAGGCAGTGCTGATCGAGGTCGACATAGGCGTGCATCGGGCGGCTCTCGAGCCGGTCGCCGCTGCGCGTCGTCAGCATCGCGACGCGAATGTCCTCGATCATGTCCCACAGCCGGGCTTCGGGATGGGGCGTGTCGGTCATCGAACTTCTCCTGCTTGGCGACGGGTCAGGACGACGCCGCCGCGTCGGGCTTCGCGGGCACGGTCTGGCCCCGCTTCGGGCGACCGACCGTTTCGCGCGCATCGGCTTCCATCTGCGCTTGCGCCTTGGCGTCGAAATTCTTCGACGCCCGGCGGTCGACGCGGTCCTCGTGGACGCCGTCGATATCCGACGACGGGGGTGTTTCGGGTGGTTTCGCCATTGAATCCTCGCAGTTGGGAGTCTGCCAGTGCAACGGCGCGCAGCATCCGGCGTTCCGGCCGGAATTTTTTTCGTACGGTGGAACCCGAACCGCGAGCGCGCGTTTCTTGGGGCAGGAACGCGATCTTGCCCCCCGCTCTCGCGAACCTGATCCGAGCCCGGATGCGTCATCCCCCCGACCGCATCCGGGCTCATTCTTTTTCGGCGCATCGCGATTTCCTGACCGGCGGCGGAACAATCGCTCCGAGCAGGCGGTTTCAGGCGAGTTCGTTCAACCTCGGGAGTCCAACATGCTCATCAAGAAGATCGTCACGATCGCCGCCGTCGTCTCCGGCCTGGCGCTCGCCGCCTGCAACACCGTCGAGGGTGCCGGCAAGGACGTATCGTCGGTCGGCGACGCCGTGGCCGACGTCGCCAAGTAAGCGAACCCACTATTCAGTGGCGAAAGGGCCGTCGGAGCGATCCGGCGGCCTTTTCCGTGGCCGTGGCTCAGCCGGGCGTCAGCGCGGCATCGCGCAGGCCGCGCCAGACCTGCACCGCCTGCACGGTGGCGGCTACGTCATGGACGCGAACGAGCTGAACACCCTGCGGCACGCCGGCCAGGGCGGCGGCGACCGATCCGCCGAGGCGCCGATCGGCCGATGCCTCGTTCGACAAGGCGCCGATGAAGCGCTTGCGGCTGGCGCCGAGCATCACCGGACATCCCAGGCCGTGGAACAGCGAGAGCCCATTCAGCAGATCGAGATTGTGGCGCAGGCTCTTGCCGAAGCCGATGCCCGGATCGACGATGATATGTTCGCGCGCGATGCCCGCCGCGACGCAGGCCTCGATGCGGTCGGAGAGCCAGTCGAACACGTCGAGCAGCACGTCGTCGTAGCGCGGGTCGTCCTGCATCGTTTGCGGATCGCCGCGGTGATGCATCAGGACGACGGGGCAGCCCGCCGCCGCCACCGTCGACAGCGCGCGATCGTCGTGCGTCAGCGCCGACACGTCATTGACGATTCGCGCGCCGAGCGCCAGCGCCCGCTGCATGACCTCCGCCTTGCGTGAATCGATCGAGATCAGCAGATCGGCACCGGCAAGGCGCGACAGCAACGGTTCGATCCGGGCGATCTCGTCGCCCGCCCACACCGGCTGGGCGCCGGGCCGCGTCGACTCGCCGCCGACGTCGATGATCGCCGCGCCCGCTGCGGCCATCGCCACCGCGGCGGCCGCCTGCGCCTCGACGGTGGCGAGCCGGCCGCCATCGGAGAAGCTGTCGGGCGTCAGGTTGAGGATGCCCATCACCGACGGCGCCTCGAAGCGCAGCGTAAGCGACCCCAGCGCGAGCGCCGGACGCGGCGCGATCAGCCGCTGCCAGAGCCGGTCGAAGCACGGCTGGAGGCCGGCCGCGAGCTCATCGCGAAAGGCGTCGAGCCTGTCGATCGGCACGAGGCGTCGCACCGGGCGCGCCGGCCCGCGCCGCACGACCGCCTCGATCGCCGAAAACCAGGTCAGGCCACCCGCGAGCCGCGCCACCTGCCCGTCGTGGCCGAACGGCGCGTCGACGAAGGCGGTCGGGCGCAGGTAGAGCCGGGCATCGGCAAGCGGATCGATCATCGTCGCGCTATGCCAGTCGCGCCCGCGCCGCGAAAGTCAGGACCTCCCGTCGGCGCGGGGCACGAACGCCGGAGCCGGTGAACGCTGGCCCGCCGGGAGGTCCTGACGGTCGCCCGCGCCGGCGACCGTGTCTCGCGATCAGGCGGTGCCCTGCGCCGCGCGATACTGCTGTCGCATTATGTCGATGGGGACGAGCTTGCCGCCATTCTCGATGTGCCAGAAGGTCCAGCCGTTGCAGCTCGGCGCACCCTGGGCGCGGGCGCCCAGCTGGTGGATCGAGCCGCTGTCGTCGTTCATCAGCAGCGAGCCGTCGGCGCGAACCGAGGCGCGGTAGCGGCGCGACAGGTCGGTGAGCACGCTACCCGGCTTTACCATGCCGGTTTCGACCAGCGCCCCGAACGGGATGCGCGGCTGCGCCCGCTTCGACTGCATCGTCGCGATCGCCTCGTTCGACATCGGCTGGACCTTGGCGATACGCTCCTTGGCGACGCGGATGTAGCGCGGCTCGCGCTCGATGCCGATGAAGTGGCGGCCGAGCAGCTTGGCGACCGCGCCGGTGGTGCCTGTCCCGAAGAAGGGGTCGAGCACGACGGCGCCCGGATCGGTGCAGGCGAGCAGCACGCGATAGAGCAGCGCCTCGGGCTTCTGCGTCGGATGCGCCTTGATGCCGTCGACCTTGACGCGCTCGCCGCCGCTGCAGATGGGCAGCACCCAGTCGGAACGCATCTGCAGATCCTCGTTGAGCGCCTTCATCGCCTGGTAATTGAAGGTGTAGCGCGCATCCTCGGACTTCGAGCACCAGATCATCGTCTCGTGCGCGTTGGTGAAGCGCGTGCCCTTGAAATTGGGCATCGGATTGGCCTTGCGCCAGACGATGTCGTTCAGGACCCAGAAGCCGAGATCCTGCAGTGAGGCGCCGACGCGGAAGATGTTGTGGTAGCTGCCGATCACCCAGATCGTGCCGTCGTCCTTCAGCACCCGGCGCGCCGCGGCCAGCCAGCGGCGGGTGAAGCGGTCGTAGGTGGCGAAATCGTCGAACTTGTCCCAATCGTCGTCGACCGCATCGACGCGGCCGCCCTCGGGACGAAACAGGTCGCCGCCGAGCTGCAGATTATAGGGCGGATCGGCGAAGATCATGTCGACCGACTTGGCGGGCAACGCCTCCATCGCGGCGATGCAATCGTCTTCGATAATGCGGTCAATCGGCAACCCGGCCATGTGCGAAACGCCCCCAAATCCTCGTTCTTGCGCGAGAGTGAGTCAGGAAGGCGGAATCCGTCAACGGGCTGAAATATGGCTGAATCAGGACTTTAGGTGATTGTGTTGAGATTGTGTCAGCGTTTAGTCGCCGAAATCGCTATTTGTTGAGTCGGCGACTCAACCGGACGCTACAGATAGCGGTGTTGCCGAAACGACTCACGCCAACGCCGATATGAGTTGGGCCACTGGCGCGAAGCTGCGCCGATGGTGCGGCGTCGGGCCGAAACGCGTCAGCGCGGTGCGGTGCATCAGCGTGCCGTAGCCCATGTTCGACGCCCAATCATATTCGGGATGCGCTTCGTGAAGCGCGCGCATCTGGCGGTCGCGCACGACCTTGGCGACGATGCTGGCGGCGGCGATCGACACGCAGAGCGCGTCGCCGCCGATCAGCGTTTCGCAGCGCCACGCCCATTTCGGCGCCAGATTGCCGTCGACGATCACCAGTTCGGGCGGCGTCGCGAGCGCCGCCACGGCGCGCTCCATCGCCAGATGGCTGGCGCGCAGGATGTTGATGCGGTCGATCTCGTCGACGCTCGCCTCGCCGACGCCGACGACCGCGCAGCCCATGAGCTCGTCATGCAGTCGCTCGCGGCTCCTGGCGGTGAGCATCTTCGAATCGCCGATGCCCTTGGGGATGCGGCGCTTGTCGAGAATGACCGCCGCGGCGACGACGGGCCCGGCCAGCGGCCCGCGCCCCGCCTCGTCGACGCCGGCGACGACGCCGCCGTGCGCCCGTTCGCGCTTGTACGTGGGAACCACCTTCATGCGAGCAACGCGAAATTATGGCCGAGCGGGCCATGCCCCTGCCCCAGCCCCGGCGCGGCGCGGATCGCCGACTGCACATAGGCGCGGGCGGTCTCGACCGCATCGGCGAGCGGCATCCCCTTGGCGAGACCGCAGGCGATGGCGCTGGCGAGCGTGCAGCCGGTGCCGTGGGTATGGCGCGTCCGCAGCCGGGGCGACGCGAAGCGCCGTTCGCCATCCGCCGTCAGCAGCCAGTCGGCGACCTCGTCGCCGTCGAGATGACCGCCTTTGACGAGGACCGCGCTCGCGCCCGCCGCCTGCAGCGCCCGGCCCGCCTCGACGGCGCTCGCCTCGTCGGTCACCCGACGACCGGTGAGCGCTTCGAGTTCGGGCGTGTTGGGGGTGACCAGCGCCGCGAGCGGCAGCAGCCGCGCCCTGACCGCGCCGATGGCGTCCGCATCGAGCAGTCGCGCGCCGCCCTTCGCCACCATCACCGGATCGACGACCAGCAGCGGCGCCGATGCCAGCGCCTCGACCACCTCGGCTACCGCCGCGACCATCGCCGCATCGCCGAGCATGCCCGTCTTGATCGCGTCGGCACCGATGTCGTCGAGCACGGCGCGCATCTGCGCCTGGACGAACGCCGGCGGCACCGCATGTACCGCGCTGACCCCGAGCGTGTTCTGCACGGTCAGCGCCGCGACGGCGGTGGCGGCATAGCCGCCGAGCATCGTCACCGTCTTGATGTCGGCCTGGATTCCGGCCCCGCCGCCGCTGTCGGAGCCGGCGACGATGAGAACGCGCCCGATCACGCCGCCTGCTTGACCGCCTCGCAGATGCTGTCGACGACCTCCTCGACCATCGTCGGATCCTCGCCCTCCGCCATGACGCGGATCAGCGGCTCGGTCCCCGACTTGCGGATGAGGACGCGACCCGAGCCGTTGAGCCGGGTTTCGCCGTCGGCGATGGCGCGCTTGACCGCCGCCTGGTCGAGCGGCGCGGCGCCGCTGCTGAAGCGGACGTTCTTGAGGATCTGCGGCAGCGGCTCGAACAGGTTGAGCATCTCCGACGCCGGCTTGCCGCTCTCGACGAGGCAGGATAGCACCTGCAGCGCCGCGACGAGCCCGTCGCCGGTGGTGGCATAGTCGGACAGGATGATGTGCCCCGACTGCTCGCCGCCGACGTTGAACCCCTTGGCGCGCATCGCCTCGAGGACGTAGCGGTCGCCGACCTTGGTGCGCTCGAGCGTCAGGCCGGCCGCGGCGAGATAGCGCTCGAGGCCGAGGTTCGACATCACCGTGGTGACCAGCCCGCCGCCGCGCAGCAGGCCGTTCTTCGCCCAGCTCGTGGTGACGAGCGCCATCAGCTGGTCGCCGTCGATGATGCGGCCGTGCTCGTCGACGACGATCAGCCGGTCGGCATCGCCGTCGAGCGCGATGCCGATATGGGCGCCCGAGGCGACGACGCGCTCCTGCAGCGCCTCGGGATGCGTCGAACCGCAGCGGTCGTTGATGTTGAAGCCGTTGGGCTCGACGCCGATCGCGATGACGTCGGCGCCCAGTTCCCACAGCGCCGTCGGCGCCACATTGTACGCCGCGCCGTTGGCGCAATCGACGACGATCTTCAGCCCGTCGAGGCGGAGATGATCGGGGAACGACGATTTGGCGAAGTGGATGTAGCGGCCGCGCGCGTCCTCGATCTTGCGGGCGCGCCCGATATGATCGGGCGGCGCCAGCAACGGCGTCCGGTCGAGCAGCGCCTCGATCGACATCTCGGCCTCGTCGGACAGCTTGTAGCCGTCGGGTCCGAACAGCTTGATGCCATTGTCGTGATAGGGATTGTGGCTCGCCGAGATCATGACGCCGAGGTCGGCGCGCATCGACTTGGTCAGCATCGCCACCGCGGGGGTCGGCATCGGACCGACCATCACGACGTCCATGCCGACCGAGGTGAAGCCCGACACCAGCGCCGATTCCATCATGTAGCCCGACAGCCGGGTGTCCTTGCCGACGACGACGCGGTGCTTGTGGTCGCCGCGCAGGAAATAGGCGCCGGCGGCCTGCCCGACCTTCATCGCCATCTCGGCGGTCATCGGACCGCTGTTCGTCAGCCCGCGAATGCCGTCGGTGCCGAAATATCTACGAGCCATCCTCTCCCCCTCATACGCAAATGACCCAGCGCTTGCTTATAGCCATTTCGTCGGCTCTATGGACCCCCAAATAGACGGACGGAAGCGCAAGCCGGATGAGCTCGACCGACGCAGCATCACACCCTGACACGCCGCCCCCCGCCGCGCCCGGTTTCAGCGCCAAGCTGATGCTGCTGGCGCTCGCGGTCGGCCTCGCCGCCGGGATCGGTGCGGCGACGATCGGCGGCGACTGGGTCGACACCGCGATCAGCACCGTCGAGCCGATCGGCGACATCTGGCTGCGCGCGCTGCAGATGACGATCGCGCCGCTGATCATCGCGCTGGTCATCACCGGTATCACCGCGGCGGGCGCCGCCGCGCGCGCCGGGCGGCTGGCCGGCCGCGCGATCTTCACCTTCATCGTCATCCTCTGGTGCTCGGCGCTGACCGCCGCGCTGCTGATGCCGCTGATGCTCGACGTCTGGCCGCTGCCGACCGAATCGGCCGCGGCACTGAAGGCGGCGCTCAGCGGCAACGAAGCGACCGGCACCGTGCCGGGGATCGGCGAATTCCTGCGCTCGCTGGTTCCGACCAATCCGATCCAGGCGGCGGCCTCGGACAGCTATATCCAGCTCATCATCTTCGTCACCGTCTTCGCTTTCGCGCTCTTGCGGCTGCCCGACGGCCCGCGGCGGCTGCTCAGCGATTTCTTCAGCGCCGTCACCGATACGATGCTCATCATCATCAACTGGGTGCTGGCGCTCGCACCGATCGGCGTGACCGCGCTCGCCTTCGTCGTCGGCGCGCGCGCCGGCAGCTCGGCGCTCGGCGCGCTGCTCCACTATGTGGTCATCGTCTCGGCGGTCGGCGGCGTCGTCTGGCTCGCCGCCTATCCGCTGGCGACGTTCGGCGCCAAGGTGCCGCTCGGCCGCTTCGCCCGCGCCGTGCTGCCGTCGCAGGCGGTCGCCATCTCGACGCGCTCGTCGCTGGCCTCGCTGCCGGCGATGCTTAAGGCGACGCAGTCGCTGGGCGTGCCCGCCGCCACCTCCGAGGTCGTTCTGCCGCTGGCGGTGGCGCTGTTCCGCGCCACCGGGCCGGTGATGAACTTCGCCGTCGCGCTCTATATCGCGCACTGGTACGGCGTCGATCTCGGGCCGGCGCAGCTGGCCGCCGGCGTCGCCGCGGCCGCGATCACCACGATGGGCGCGGTCAGCCTGCCCGGCCAGGTCAGCTTCTACACCTCGATCGCGCCGATCGGGCTGGCGCTCGGCGTCCCCATCGAGCCGCTCGGCCTGCTCGTCGCCGTCGAGACACTGCCCGACATCATGCGGACGCTCGGCAACGTCACGATGGACGTGGCGGCCACCGCGACGGTGTCGGCGCGGACCGATGGGCCGCTCACGCCCGAAGATGACGTCGCGGACAGCTAGGGAGACCGCGATGCAGCGTCGCAAGCTTGGAACGCAGGGGCTCGAGGTGTCGGCGATCGGTCTCGGCTGCATGGGCATGGCGGGCGTCGCGGGGATGAAGGCGATGTACGGCGTGGTCGACCTCGACGAGGCGGTCGCCACGCTGCACCATGCCATCGATCTCGGCATCGACTTTTTCGACACCGCCGAGGTCTATGGCCCCTATGCCAACGAGCAGCTGGTCGGGCGGGCGCTGCGCGGCCGGCGCGACCGCGTCACGATCGCCACCAAGTTCGGCTTCCGCATCGTCGACGGGCGCGCGCAGGGTACCGACAGCCGCCCGGCGACGATCCGCAAGGTGTGCGACGAAAGCCTCAGCCGGCTGGGGATCGACGTGATCGACCTCTTCTATCAGCATCGCGTCGACCCCGACGTGCCGATCGAGGAGGCGGTCGGCGCGATGGCGGAGCTGGTGACCGCCGGCAAGGTGCGCTTCCTCGGCCTGTCCGAAGCCGCGCCCGAAACGCTGCGGCGCGCGCACGCGGTCCACCCGATCAGCGCGCTGCAGTCCGAATATTCGCTGTGGGAGCGGACGGTCGAGCCCGAGATCCTGCCGGCGTGCCGCGAACTCGGGATCGGCTTCGTGCCCTATTCGCCGCTCGGACGCGGCTTCCTGACCGGCCAGGCGCAGCGCGCCGAGGATTATCCCGAGGGCGACTACCGGCGCACCGACCCGCGCTATCAGGGGCCCAACTATGATGCGAACATCCGCGCCGTGGAGGCCGCCAAGGCGGTCGCCGATCGCCATGGCGCCACCCCGGCGCAGGTAGCGCTCGCCTGGCTATTGCACCAGGGCGACGACATCGTCCCGATCCCGGGGACCAAGCGGCGGACGCGGCTGGTGGAGAATGCCGCGGCGACCGAGCTGCGGCTGAGCGCGGCCGACCTGACGGCGCTCGCCGCAGCGGCGCCCGTCGGCGGCACCGCCGGCGCGCGCTACGGAAGCCCGGCGATGATGGCGATGGTCAGGCGCTGACGATCAGCGTTGCAGCAGAAGGTAGAGCGTGATGACGAGCGCCGCGACCGCCGCCGACGCCGCGATCCACCAGTCCCAGGCCGAATCGCTCGGCCGTTCGATGCGCCGGGCCTTGGGCGCAAGATCGGGGCTCGACAGGATGGCCATCACCTCGGTGGCGCTCGCTTCCCGGTAGAGCTGCCGGAGCCGTCGAAGATCGGTGCGGTCGATCTCCGGATAGCGCTCCAGCAGCTCGCGCAGTTCGTCGGTCGCCATCTGCGAGGTCAGCGCCGCGCCGAGCGGCTCAACTCGCCGGACCAACCACCGACACCGCGCGCCGGTTCTGTGCGTAGCCCTCCTCGTCGGAGCCCTGCACTTCGGGCCGCTCCTTGCCGTATGAAATGGTGCGCAGGCGCGACGTGGCGACGCCCTGCGCGGCGAGGAAGTTCTTCGCGGCATTGGCGCGGCGGTCGCCGAGCGCGAGGTTGTACTCGCGCGTGCCGCGCTCGTCGGCGTGGCCTTCGATGGTGAAGCTGACGGCCGGGTAGCGGTTCAGCCATTCGGCCTGGCGCTGCAGCGTGAGGCGCGCCGCGCCGGTCAGCTCGGACGAATCATACTCGAAAAGCACACGGTCGCTGCCGGCGGTGGCAACGAGATCGGCCTGGCTGCCGGGAGCGGCGCTGGCGATGGCGCTCGTATCCCCGACACCCGGCTGGCTCGTGCTCGCCGCCGCGGTATCGACCGGCGGCGGCAGATCGGCCACCTGGGTCTTCTTCGTGCAGGCAGCGGTGCCGAGTACCAGCCCGATCGCAGCCGTCATCGCCATCAGTCGCATAAATCGCCCCATCTCTCGATTGCGTCGACACACGGCATAAGCGCTTCGCCAACCCGGCGTTATTATAGGATTTATATGCATTGCCCGCGGGTGGGCGGCACCACTAGCCTGGGGCTCGAGCGTCGTTGAACTCTTCGCGCCGTCCCCTCGGCGTCGCGGGAAGATCACCCTGAACCTGCGCTCGCTACCTGGCCACGGCGGCCACAGCCAGCCCCCCTGCGCTTGCCGCCGCCGTGGCCTCCTTTTGCGGCAAACGCCGCTATAAGGACCGCATGAGCAGCTATCGCGACCTCGGCCGATCGACGATCCGCGACCTGCGCCTGCACCTCAGCTGGCGCGAATTGCTCTCCAGCGTCGTCATCGTGGCGATTTCGTCGAGCCTCGCGGTGTGGAGCGAACCCTATGTCGGTCTCGTCTCGGCGGCGCTGGTGTTCGTGCTCGGCGTGATGATCGTCGGGGCGCTGCACGGCCTCGCCGCGGCGCTGCTCGCCGCGTTCGTCGCCTTCATGATCTATAATTTCTTCCTCACCGAGCCGTTCCTGACCTTCCGGCTGTCGACCACCACCGACGCCGCGCCGTTCGTCGCCTTCAACGTCGTGGCGCTGATCGCCGGGGTCCTCGCCGGACGGTTGCAGGACCGCGCCAAGGCGGCGCAGCGCGCCAATCTGCAGCTCGCCAGCCTGCTCGAGACCAGCCAGCAGCTGCAGGCGGCGGTTCGCGAGCGCGATGTGCTCACCACGCTCGACGCCAGCGCGCCGGCGCGCCTCGGGCTGGCGCTGCACGTGTTCCAGCATGACGGCGGCAAGCTGGTCAGGCTCGGCAGCGACGCTGCGCCGGCAGGGGTGGCCGCGGTCGCGCAGCACGTCTGGACCTCGGGCGTGGCAACGCAGCTCGATCATCTCGTCGCGGTGCCGCTGCAGGCGGCGCAGGGACCGTTCGGGGTGCTGGTCGCCACCGGCGATCATGCCACCGATGTCGTCGATGCCGCCTTTCTCAGCGCGCTGGCCGGCATGCTCGCGCTCGCGCTCGAACGCGCGGCGCTGTCGTCGCGGATTGCCGAGGCGTCGGCGCTGGCGCGGTCGGAGGAGCTGAAGACGGCGCTGCTGTCGTCGGTCAGCCACGACTTCCGCACGCCGCTCGCCGCGATCAGCGCGTCGGCATCGAGCCTGCGCGACTATGGCGCCAAGCTCGACGTCGAGGCGCGCGAGCAGCTGCTGCGCAGCATCGTCGACGAATGCGAGCGGCTGAACCGCTATACCGCCAACCTGCTCGAGATGAGCAAGCTGCAGGCGGGCCTGTCGCCGGCGGGGGCGGTGGTCGACGTCGTCGAGCTGATCGGCGCGGCGCTCAAGCAGGTGCGCGGCAAGCTCGGCGGCCGCGCGCTCGAACGCCACCTCCCGGCCGAACCGCTGCTGGTGCGCGCCGATGCGGCGCTGTTCGAGCTCGCGCTGGTCAACATCCTGGCCAACGCCGTCGCCTACAGCGACGACGATGCGCGGATCCGCGTCCGCGTCACCCGCGACGGCGACGCGGCGGCGATCGACATCTGCGATGGCGGCTTCGGCATCCCGCCGGCGGATCTCGAGCGGGTGTTCGAACGCTTCCAGCGCGTCGCGCGATACGAGGCGGCGCCCAAGGGCAGCGGTCTCGGCCTGGCGATCGCCAAGGGCTTCGTCGAAGCCTTCGACGGCCGGATCTGGGCCGAGACCCCGGGCCTCGACGGACGCGGCACGTGCATCGCGATCCGCCTGCCCGCCGCCGTACCGCATGAAGAGGTCGCATGATGGGCACCGATCGCGCCACCATTCTCGTCGTCGACGACGAGCCCTCGCTCGTCGCCGTGCTCAAGCCCGTGCTCGAGGCCGAAGGCTATGAGGTGCGCGTCGCGGTCGACGGCGCCGGCGCGCTCGGCGCCATCGCGCTGTTCGGTGCCGATGTCGTGCTCCTCGACCTCGGGCTTCCCGATATCGACGGCAAGCAGGTGATCGCACGGCTCCGGCAGACGAGCGACGTCCCGATCATCGTCGTTTCGGCCCGGCATCAGGAGGGCGAGAAGATCGCCGCGCTCGACGAAGGCGCCGACGATTTCGTCAACAAGCCGTTCGAGATCGGCGAGCTGATGGCGCGGGTCCGTGCCGCGCTGCGGCGGCGCCAGAATGTCGCGCGCCGCCCCACCACCTTCCATGCCGGGCCGCTGACCATCGACGTCGCGGCGCGCCGCGTGACGCTGGCCGGCGAGACGGTCAAGCTGTCGCCCAAGGAATATGCGCTGCTGACGACGCTGGCCGAAAGCACCGGCCAGGTGGTGACGCACAAGCGATTGCTGGCCGCCGGCTGGGGCGACGGCGCCGCCGACACCCAGTATCTGCGCGTCTACATGGGACTGCTCCGCCAGAAGCTCGAGGAGGATCCGGCCGAGCCGCGACTGATCCTGACCGAGGCGGGGGTGGGCTACCGCCTCGCCGACGACCTTCCGCCGGGCTTCGGCTGACCCCGCCCGGCGGCGGCGTCGCTCTTGACCGGGATCGTTTCGTCGCCGCATTGAAGGCGGCGATGGCGACTTTCCTCAGATCGATCAGCCTCAAGATCTTCGGCGTCGCGGCCGGGCTGCTGGCGATCATGGCGGCGGCGGCGCTGTGGGCGGGTTCGCTGACGCAGCAGGTCCATCTTCAGCTGCGCACCTTCAACGACGCGCTGTTCCCGATGACGCTGCGCATCGCCGACCTGCGTACCCTCGTCATCGTCGAATCGGTTCCCAACAGCGCGCGGGGGGCGAGCTGCCAGCGACGCGTCGGCGCGCTGACCCGGCGCACCGACGCGCTGATCGGCGAGGTCGAGGCGCTGCGCGCCGAGGGGGCGCGCCTCGCCGTGCTCGACCGCAACCGGATCGAGCTGGCGCGGCTCGAGCCGATGCTGGCGGAACTCGGCGATCAGCACCGCCGGCTCGCTGCATTGCTGCGCGCCGGCTGCGTCTCCGACGGCGCGGCCGGTGCGGCGCGCGCGCAGGCGCGCGACGTCGCGCGTCGCGCCGAGGCGATCAACCGCGAGATCGACGCCTTCGTCATCGAGGGCGCGCAGATCGTCGGCGCGCATCAGGCGCAGGCGATGCGCGCGACGCTGGCGATGATCGGTGCGGCGGGGCTCGTCGGGCTCATGCTCGCCTGGGTGATCGCCCGCGGCATGACGCGGCCGATCGCCCGCCTCCAGGCAGGTGCGCGCGCGGTCGGCGAAGGCCAGCTCGAAACGCAGGTCCCGGTGACGACCCGCGACGAGATCGGCGACGTCACGCGCGCCTTCAACGCGATGGTGGCCGAGCTGCGCGAGAAGGAGCGCATCAAGGAAACCTTCGGCCAATATGTCGACCCGCGCGTCGTCGCGGGGCTGGTGGCCGCCGGCTCGGATCGCTCGACGAGCGGCGAGAAGCAGGTGGCGACGCTGTTCTTCTCCGACATCGCCGGCTTCACCGCGCTGTCGGAGCGGCTGGCGCCGACGACGCTGGTCAACCTCATCAACGCCTATTTCTCCGAGATGTCGGCACCGATCCGCGACCGGCAGGGCGTGATCGACAAATATATCGGCGACGCGATCATGGCGTTCTGGGTGCCGCCCTTCGCCGACGCGACGACGCAGGCCGCGGCCGCCTGCGCGGCGGCGATCGAGCAGTTCGCACGGCTCGACGCCTTCGCGGCGCGCATCCCCGACCTGATCGGCATGCGGCGCGGCATCCCGTCGATCGACATCCGCATCGGCATCGCCACCGGCGAGGTGGTGGTCGGCAGCATCGGCTCGGAGCAGGCCCGCAGCTTCACCGTGATGGGCGACACCGTCAATTTCGGCTCGCGGCTCGAAGGGGCCAACAAGGTCTATGGCACGCGCGTGCTGATCGACGCCGCGACGCGCGACGCCGCCGGCGACGCGGTCGAGGTCCGCGAGATCGATCTGGTGACCGTCGTCGGCCGCAGCGAGCCGCTGCGCATCTACGAGCTGGCGGCGATGGCCGGCGGCCTCGCCGCCGGGCGCCGCGCGCTGTTCGATCGCTACGAGGCGGCGCTGCCGGCCTACCGCGCCGGCGACTGGCGCACCGCGCGCGCCGGCTTCGAGGCGGTGCTGGCGCTCGACGCGACCGACGGCCCGGCCCGGCTCATGCTGGCGCGCATCGACGCCGCCGGCGGCCGCCCGCCCGAGGGCTGGGCGGGCATCTCGCGGCTCGACCAGAAATAGCGCGACGCCGGCGTCAGAAGCTGCGGGCGGCGTTCGCCATCAGCTCGAAGACGCGCTCGGGATCCTGGCGCTTGAGGTCGAGCAGCGCCATTTCCATGCCGCCGGGCTTGCCGACGGCGATCTCGCGCCGGCCGGCCGCGAGCCCGGCCATGATCTGCGCCGCCGCCTCGTCGGCGCTGATCCCCGCGTCGATGTCATCGTCGGAATGGCCGCGCGTCGAGCCGTCGCCCTGGACGGCGTTGGCGGCGATCGCGGTGCGGACGAAGCCCGGCGTGACGACGGTGACGCCGATGCCGTAGCGATCGATCTCGGCGCGCAGCGCATCGAAATAGCCGACGACGGCGTGCTTGGCGGCGCAATAGCCGGTGCGCAGCGGCGAACCCGCCTTTCCGGCGACCGAACTGATCGCCATCAGATGCCCTGCGCCGCGCTCGACCATTGCCGGCAGCACCAGCTGCGTCAGGCGAAGCGGCGCGAAGAAGTCGATTTCCATCAGCCGGCGATAGACGTCGAAGCCCGTCTCGAGCCCGAGGCTGCGCTGCGAGATGCCGGCGTTGTTGACGAGCATGTCGATGCCGCCGCGCCAGCCTTGCGCCCGCGTGACGATGCCGGGCAGCGCCTCATAGTCGGTGGCCTCGAACGGCAGCACCAGCGTCTCGCCGCCGATCTCGCCGGCGACCCGATCGAGCTCGGCCGTGCGGCGCCCCGACAGGATGACCGCTGCGCCGGCGGCGCTCATCGCCTTGGCGAGGCCTTCGCCGATGCCACTGCTCGCGCCGGTGATCCAGACCGTCTTGCCGTTCAGCTCCATCAGATGCTCCACAACCCCACAAGCGGCGCGCCCAGCCGCGGATGCGCCCAGGTGGCCACGAGAAACAGGATGGTGCCGCCCACCACCGCGATCCAGCCGGGCCAGACGCTGCCGCGGGCAAAGGGCAGGAAGCTGCTTTTCGCCTGCCAGGCGGCCCATCGCTCGCCGAACAGCGCGCGCTTCTTGCGATCCTGCATCGCGGCGCCGAACAGCGCCAGGAAGCCGATGCCCGCTGCCAGGATGACGACGGCGGTACGGCCCGACACCGCGGCGTGGACCACCGCCCACAGCGCGAACGACCACATCATCGGATGCCGGGTGATGCGCATCACGCCCAGCGGCTCGGGATTGCCCGCCAGCGCGCCGCCCGCACCGGGCATCGCCGGATTGGGGGTGGTGACGCTGCCGATGAACAGGATCGAGGCGATGAACATCGTGATCGCCCCCAGCGTCCACAGCCAGGGCGGCGCCACCCACAGCAGGTCGTCAGGGGCACCGCGAAACTCGACGACGACCCAGGCGAACGTCGCGAACGCCACGAGCGAATAGACGCCAAGGAAGCCCTTGTCGCCGAGGCGGTCGACGAGCGGGCGGCGCAGCGGGTGGGAAAGCAACTCGTGACTACCGACGAAACTCAGTACCGCGAGCGACAAGCCCACCATGGCATCTACCTCCTATATTGCACCGGCATGTCGTCGGGCCGGTTCGGCATGTAGCGATCGCGCAGCTTGGTCTGCCGCGAGGTCATCGGCACCTGGCGGCCGTCGATCATCACCGCCACCGGCGCGCTTGCCAGTTCGAGCGGGTCGCCGTCCCAGATCACCACGTCGGCGCGCTTGCCCGGCTCGAGCGTGCCGGTGTCGGTCATCCCGAAGATCTCGGCCGGCGCCTGCGTCATCAGCATCAGCGCCTGCTCGGGGGTGACGCCGCTGGCGCCGGGCAGGCGGCCCACGGCGACGAGGTTGCCGGCGTGCTGCGGCAGCAGGCGGATCTGCCGCCCGTCCTCGTCGTCGATCATCCCGAGCGCCACCTTGACGCCCGCCTTCACCATGCGGCCGACGTTCGATTGCGTGGCCCCGAGCATCTCGAAGCGCGCCGGCAGATCGTTGAGCGCCGACGCCACCACGGGCACGCCCGCCGCGGCAATCTTGTCGGCGACCATCCAGCCCTCGCTGACGCCGACGAGGATGAGCCTGAGGCTGGGGAATTCGCGCCGGAGCTCGAGCACCCGCTGGATATCGCTGGCGCGTTCGACGTGAACCAGCGCCGGCATGCGGCCCTGCACCACCGGCACCAGCGCCGCCGCGTCGAGCGCGGTCAGGATCGAGCCGCGGTCCTTGCCGCCGTCATAGCCGGCCGGGTTGCGCGCATAGGCCATCGCCTCGCGAAGGCCGTTGCGCAGGATCGCATAGGCGGCGCTGCGCGAACCGCCCGACAGGCTCGCCCCCTGCTCGCCGAGTTCGACGAACTGGAAGGCGCGCGGGCGCATCGCGATGTCGTCGGCATCGGCGAGGCTGATGATGGCGCCCTGCCCGGCGAACACGCTGTTGCCGGCGCTCGGCGCCACCACCGCGCGGGTGATGCCCTCGATGCGGTTGATCGGGATGTTGACCGAGCGCGGATTGAGCCCCGGCGCCACGTCGAGCGAGGCGTTGAACGGATTTTCGCCGTCGTCGGCCGAGGTGTCGTTGCTCTGGCCGACCGCGTCGACCTCGAGCAGCCCCAGCCGCGAGAAACCGCCGATGATGCCCGGGGTCACCCAGCGCCCCTGCGCGTCGACGATCTGCGCGCCCGCAGGCGCGGCGCCGCGGCCGACCGAGACGATGCGGCCGCCCGAGATGACGACGGTGCCGCCGTCGATCGCCGCGGCGCCGGTGCCGGTCGCCACCCTGGCGTTGGTGATGGCGACGGTCTGCGCCGCCAGCGGGACGGCGAGCGCCAGCGCGGCGACGCCGAGGAGTGTCTTGAGGCGCTTCACTTCACATCTCCCTCGCCCGGCTGGCCGAGCTCGAAATCGCTGACCGGGCGGAGGCGCGGATTGGTCGCGTCGAACATCAGCGCGCCGTCGATCCACACCTTTTCGGGCCGCGTGTAGACGCTGAACGGATCGCCGTTCCACAGCACGACATCGGCCATCTTGCCCGCCTCGAGGCTGCCGGTCCTGTCGCCGATGCCGAGCGCCTTGGCGGGATTGTAGCTGAGCCAGGTCCAGGCGACCTCGGGGGCGATGTCGATGCCGACGCGACGGCCGTCGCCCATCGCCTTGGCGGCTTCCTGGTTGAGCCGCTGGATACCGTTGGCGTCGTCCGAATGGACGATCGCACAGGCGCCGGCGGCGTGGACGAAGGGGATGTTCTCGCGGATGCCGTCGTTCGACTCCATCTTGAAGCCGTACCAGTCGGCCCACATCGCCGAGCAGATGCCTTCGCGCGCGAGGATGTCGGCGATCTTGTAGCTTTCGACCGCGTGGTGGAAGGTCGTGACCTTGTAGCCGAACTCCTTCGACATATCGATGACGTTGGCCATCTCGTCGGCGCGGTAGCAGTGGTTCTGCACGAGGATCTTGCCGTCGAGCACGCCGGCGAGCGTATCCATCGCCATGTCGCGCACCGGCGCGTCGCTCGCCTTGGCGCTGCCGTCGTCGACCTTCTTGTTATAGTCGGCCCATTTGTGGCGATATTCCTGCGCCTTCGCCCAGGTCTGCCGGTCGAGCGCGATGTTGGCCATCCGGCTGCCCGGCATCTGGTTGCGGCCGCCGTAGACGCGCTTGGGATTCTCGCCGCAGGCCATCTTGAGCGTGTAGGGCGCCTGCGGGAACTTCATGTCCTGCTGCGTCCGGCCATAGACGTTCTTCAGCGTCACGCCGCGGCCGCCGAACAGGTTCGCCGAGCCGGGGAGCACGTGCAGCGCGGTGACGCCGCCGTTGGTCAGCGCGCGGCTGAAGCCCGGGTCCTGCGGCCAGATCGAATGTTCGGCCCAGACCTCGGGGCGCACCGGGCCGGTCACCTCGTTGCCGTCGGAATGCGCCTGCACGCCGGGGCTCGGATAATTGCCGAGATGGCTGTGGATATCGATGATGCCCGGGGTCACCCATTTGCCCTGGCCGTCGATGAGGGTGGCACCGGCGGGCACGGCGACGCTCTGGCCGATGCCGACGATCTTGCCGTCGGCGAGCGCGACCATGCCGCCCAGGATCTTGCCGCCGCGGCCGTCGTAGATGTTGACGTTCTGCAGCACCGTCGCGACCGACCCGTAGGGCTTATAGGTCGAGGGGAACGGATCCTCGTTGATGCGGACGACGTCGGCGGTCTTCGCCGGCTTGTCCGAGGCCGATCGGGCCGGGCTGGTCTGGCCCGTCGTGCATGCTGCCGTCAGCAGCAGGGCGGCGAGGCTGAACTTGGTGCGCATGGTCCCTCATTCGTCAGAAGCCGGCGGCCGCCGTGCCCGCGGGGCACGGCAGCGCCCTGCGGATCAGCTGGCGACGGCCTCGTCGCGCAACGTGTCGAGATGCATCAGCCGCTTGAACAGCGGCGAGATGATGATGACGGCGACGCCGACGCCGACCGCGACCCAGCCGACCGTCGAGTAGACGTCGAGCACCACCGTCTTGGCGGCGCCCTCGCCGCCCGCGCTCTCGGCACCCGTCGCCGCCGCGATCAGGCCGGCGGCGAAATTGCCGGTCGCCGAGGCGAAGAACCAGGTGCCCATGATGAGGCTCGCCATGTGGCCCGGCGCCAGCCGGTTCATCGCCGACAGGCCGACCGGCGACAGGCAGAGCTCGCCGGTGGTGTGCAGCAGGTAGATGAGGAAGATGAAGACCAGCGGCGTGGCGTTCTCGACGCCGACGGCGGTGGCACCGAACACGAGGACCAGGAAGCCCGCGCCGAGCTGAATGAGCGCCAGACCGAACTTCGCGGGCGCCGACGGTTCGAGCCCGCGCCGGCCGAGCGTCGTCCACAACCAGGCGAACACCGGCGCGAAGAGGATGATGTACGCCGGGTTGACCGACTGGAACACCGACGCCGGCACGACGGTGCCGAGCACCTCGCGATCGACGTGGCGGTCGGCGAACAGGTTGAGCGACGAGCCCGCCTGCTCGAACAGCGCCCAGAACAGGATCGATCCGAGGATCAGGAACATCGCGGCGAAGATCCGGTCGCGGTCCTCCGACGGCAGCTTGGCCACCGCGGTGTAGAGCACGTAGATCACCAGCAGCGCGCCGGCGACGCCGAGCAGCGTGCCGACGAGTTCCTGATACTGGATGAGCACCCAGACGATGCCGACCGCGGCGACGCCGATGGCATAGAGCAGCCATTCGAAGCTGATGCCGCCGACCTTCGACTGCAGCCGCTGCGGATCGCGCGATTCACCGCGACCCATGAGCAGCGGCTTGCCCCACATGAACACGATGAGGCCGAGCAGCATGCCGAGGCCCGCCGAGCCGAAACCATAGGCCCAGCCGTAGGTCTGGCCGAGGTAGCCGGCGATGATCGTGCCGATGAAGGCCCCCAGATTGATGCCCATGTAGAAGATCGTATAGGCGCCGTCGCGGCGCACGTCGGCGCGGGGGTAGAGCTGCCCGACGATCACCGAGATGTTGGCCTTGAGGAAGCCCGAGCCGACGATGATGAACGACAGCGCCAGCCAGAAGATGTTGAGATAGGCCGAATCCTGGCCGCCGTCGCCCTCGAACGCCATGAGGAAATGGCCGAGCGTCAGCAGGACGGCGCCGAACAGCACCGCCTTGCGCTGCCCGAGATAGCGGTCGGCGAGATAGCCGCCGATCACCGGGGTGATGTACACGAGCGCGGTATAGGCGCCGTAGATGATCGAGGAGGCTTCGTCGGAGAACAGCCAGTGCTGCGTCAGGTAGAAGATCAGCAGCGCGCGCATGCCGTAGTAGGAAAAGCGCTCCCACATCTCGGCGAAGAACAGGACGAACAAGCCCTTGGGATGTCCGAAGAAGGTGCCACCGTCGTCGGCCGGCGGCAGCGCCGCCGGTGCCGCAGCGTTGGGCTGAACCATAGGAAAAACTCCCCTAATCTCCCTGAGAACCGGTTCGGGCCGGCTCTTGATGGCGCGCACGATAGCGGCGGCGTATCCGAGCGTACAGCCCCGGTGGCACGGGCACCGCGCCGCAGCCCGGCGACAAGCGGAGTGACGCGCCGGGGCAGATCGGCTACGCGCGCCGCATGACGATCTTCAACGACCGCGCCACCGCGCTCGACCTGCTGCGCACCCGTCGCTCGGGCAAGGCGCGCGACATGATCGCCCCCGGCCCCGATGCCGACCAGCTCACGCAGATCCTGCGCGTCGCCAGCCGCGTCCCCGACCATGGCAAGCTGGCGCCCTGGCGCTTCGTCGTCATCGCCGACACCGCGCGCGAGGCGTTCGCCGACCTGGTCGAAGCCGCCTATCGCGCCGAAAAGCCGACCGCGGGTAAGCTCGAGCTGAAGGCAATGCGCGACTTCGCCACGCAGGCGCCGACGCTCGTCGCGGTGATGAGCCACCCGCGTCCCACCAGCCACATCCCGCTGTGGGAGCAGCAACTGAGCGTCGGCGCCGCCTGCCTCAACCTGCTACTTGCCGCGCATGCGCAGGGCTTCGTCGCCAACTGGCTGACCGGCTGGGCCGCCTATTCGGCGGCGGTGCGCGAGGCGCTCGGCGAGCCCGGCGAGATCGTCGCGGGCTTCTTCTTCATCGGCACGCCGACCAAGGACCTCGACGAGCGCCCGCGCCCGGCGCTCGACGACGTCGTGCGCATCTGGAACGGCTGAGACGCGGCGAAGCGAGCCTGGGCTGCGATGCCCGGCCGCAGCGCGCTTGACCGTACTGCCGTCGTAGGTCCATACTACAGTCATGTGGCAAGACGCTCGACCGATCTACCTGCAGATCCGCGACCTCATCGTCGGCGGCATCATCGACGGCACCTATGCGCCGGGTGACTCGCTGCCGTCGGTGCGTGCGCTGGCAGCCGACCGCGAGGTCAACCCGCTGACGGTGTCGAAGGCCTATCAGGAGCTGCAGGGCCAGGGCCTCATCGCCGCGCGTCGCGGCCTCGGCCTGTTCGTCGAGGCGGGCGCCCGGGAAAAGCTGCTCAAGAACGAGCGCGCCACCTTCATCGCCGAAGACTGGCCGCGCATCCGCCGCCACATCGACCGGCTCGGCCTGACCGCCGGCGACCTGTTCGCGCGCGAAGTCGCCTGATCCCGCTTCCCGACGGCGCCGCCAGCGCCTAGGAAGCGCGCATGCATAGCCGATTGATCGACGCGCTCGCCCCGGCGGTCCGCGAGGCCGGAGCGCTCGTCGAGCGCATCCGCCTCGCCGGCATCGTGTCGCGCGACAAGGCCGACGCCTCGCCGGTCACCGAAGCCGACGAGCAGGCCGAAATCCTGCTGACCGCCGCCATCGCCGCTGCCGATCCCGGCGCGCTGATCGTCGGCGAGGAGGCCTGCGCCGCCGGCATCCGGCCCGATCCGGCCGCGCGCTTCTGGCTCATCGACCCGGTCGACGGCACCAAGGACTTCATCGCCGGCGGGCCCGACTATTCGGTCAACGTCGCGCTGATCGACGGCGGCGTGCCCGTGCTCGGCCTGGTGCTGGCGCCGCGCAGCGGTACGCTGTGGGCCGGCGCGGTCGGGGTCGGCGCCTACCGGCAGATTGCGACCGGCGCGCGCGAGCCGATCGCGACGCGGCCGATGGGCGCGGCGCCGGTCGTCGTCACCAGCCGCTCGCACCTCGACGACGCCACGCGCGCCTATTGCGCGGCGATCCCCAACGCCCGGACGCAGCCCAGCGGCTCCTCGCTCAAATTCTGCCTGCTCGCCGAGGGCTCGGCCGACGTCTATCCGCGCTTCGGCCCGACCAGCGAGTGGGACACCGCCGCCGGCGATGCGGTGTTGCGCGCCGCGGGCGGGATCGTGCGGCATCCCGACGGGCGCGACTTCGGCTATGGGAAGCCGGCGTTTCTCAACGGCGCCTTCCTGGCCGCGGGCGACCCGGCGGCGATCGGGCGGTTGCCGCCGCTCACTTAAGGTGCGTTACGCAGATCAACCATTACGATCTCGGGCGGCACGCCAAAACGCAGCGGCAGAATGCTCGTCCCAAGGCCTGCCGACACGATCATGTGTCGATCACTTTCAACGATATGTCCGTGCGCGAAGCGATTGCCATAGCGCGAGGCAGTGAAAAGCGGCCCAACATATGGCAGCGCGATCTGACCGGCATGCGTGTGCCCGGCCAGTGTTAAGCCTACTCGTCCGTCGACCTCGGGGAAAATGTCCGGGCTATGCGACAGCAGCAATATCGGGCGCGTGGCATCGATGCCGCGAAGTGCCGCCTCAAGGTCATCACGTCGTGTAAATGCATCATCGACTCCAGCCACGGCGAGGGGGCCGGCTCGTGTGTGCGCATTACTCAGCAAGACAATGTCGGCGCGGCGCAGCGCCGCGGCCATCTGGGCTTGATCGCGCCAGTGATCGTGATTGCCGAGCACAGCGAAGGTGCCTAACGTGGAGCGCAAGCGGGCAAACGGCGCGATCGCATCCTCGGATGACAGGGTGCTGGTCCGCAGCGTCTTGTCCGAAACATAGTCGCCAGTGAGCATGACGACGTCGGGCCGAAGCCTATTCACCCGATCCACAATCGCTTCAATGCGTTGCCGTGGCATGTCAGGCCCTGCGCCATGGACGTCGCTCAGCAACACGATCCGAAGCAAGGGGAGGTCAGCGGGCAAGCGGTGATCAATTACGCTATATTGAACGACGCGCGGTTCTTGCATCGCAAAGCCAAGACCAATAGCGACGCCCATGCAAGAAAGGCCGGCGAGCTGTAGAAGTCGTCTTGCCGGGCCGCCCATGCCAGTCAGCCGCGACCGCGGCTGCTACGCATCCCGATTGTTTGCTTCAAATCCGTGCGCGTCCGCAGATTCGCGTAGCCGTCACTTTCGACCGCCACTGCCGCCACGCGCCCTTCAGCATCGTGATGGATGCCCCAGCCGTGCTTCTTCACCAGTGGCGAGGCGCGCAGACAGGCCTGCGACTTCCCGAAGAACGCCGCGCGGGCCTCGGCGCGGTCGGCCTCGGGGATATCGTGGCGGCGGGCGTGGACCTCGAACAGCAGGTCGTCGCTGGTCAGGCCGTAGGGCTGGGCCTGCAGCAGCTCGAGCTGGATCGCGGCAATCGAGCCGGGCTTCGGGCCGGTATCGCCCATCGCCGCGCGGCTGTCGGGCGACACCGCGATGAAGGTGTTGGCGAAATTCGTCGTGCTCACGCCGCGAACTGCGCCTCGTCGAGCGCGAACAGGGTACCGGCGCCGCGCGTCACCGGGCCGAGCAGCGCGGTGGCCTGCGGCACGACCTGCTCGGCGAAGAAGCGCGCAGTGACGATCTTGGCGTTGAGGAACGCCGGATCGCCCTCGCCCGCCGCCAGCCGCTCGGCTGCGGCGAGCGCCTGCTTCGCCAGCAGCCAGCCCCCGGCGACGATGCCGAACATGCGCAGATAGGGCGTCGCGCCGGCGGCGGCGTCGGCGAAGCCGTCGCCATGGTTGCCGACCAGCCAGACGGTGGCGTTCTCGAGCGCGGCGAGACCGTCGTCGAGATAGGGCGCGATGGCGCCGAGGTCACCGTCGCCGGGCAGCGAACGGATCGTGTCGCGCATCTCGGCGAAGAGCGTCTTCCACCGCCCCTGCGGCAGCTTGCGATTGACGAGGTCGAGCGCCTGGATGCCGTTGGTGCCCTCGTAGATCGGCGCGATGCGCGCGTCGCGCAGATGCTGCGCGGCGCCGGTTTCCTCGATGAAGCCCATGCCGCCGAACACCTGGACAGCAAGGCTCGACAGCTCGACACCCATGTCGGTGGCATAGGCCTTGGTGACGGGGGTGAGCAGGTCGGCGAGCGCCTGCCAGTCGCGCTTCGCCTCGGCATCGGTCTCGCCATGCGCGAAGTCGACCGCGGCAGCGTTGAGGTAGGTCAGCGCGCGAATGGCCTCGGTCGTCGCCTTCATCGTCATCAGCATGCGGCGGACGTCGGGATGCTCGATGATGCGCTTGCCCTGCACGCGCTCCTTCGAAAAGGCGAGCGCGCCCTGATACGCCCGCTCGGCGATGGCGACGCCCTGCAGGCCGACGTTGATGCGCGCGTGGTTCATCATCGTGAACATCGCGCGCATGCCGGCATTCTCGGCGCCGACGATATAGCCGACGCAGCCGTCGTTGTCGCCGAAGCTCATCGTGCAGGTCGGCGAGGCGTGTATGCCGAGCTTGTGCTCGATCGACACGCAGCGCAGGTCGTTGCGGCTGCCGTCGGCGAGGAACTTGGGCACGATGAACAGCGAGATGCCCTTGGTGCCCGGCGGCGCGTCGGGAAGCCGCGCCAGCACGAGGTGGATGATGTTGTCGGCGATGTCGTGCTCGCCCCAGGTGATGAAGATCTTGCTGCCCTTGATGCGATAGCTGCCGTCGGCGTGCGGTTCGGCGCGGCTGCGCAGCGCGCCGACGTCGGAGCCCGCCTGCGGCTCGGTCAGGTTCATCGTCCCCGTCCATTCGCCGCTGACCAGCCTCGTCAGATAGGTCGCCTGCTGCTCGGGGGTGCCGTGGACCGCCAGCGCCTCGATCGCGCCCTGGCTCAGCATCATGCACAGGCTGAACGCCATGTTGGCCGAGGTCAGCTGCTCCTGCACCGCGCTCGCCAGCACGAAGGGCATGCCCTGCCCGCCATGCGCCGGATCGGCGCCGAGCGAGCCCCAGCCGCCGTCGACATATTGCCGATAGGCCTCGGCAAAGCCGGCGGGCAGCGTCACTGCACCGTCCGACCAGCGCGCGCCCTCGGTGTCGCCCTTGCGGTTGAGCGGCGCGAATACGTTGCCGCTGAGCTTTGCGGCTTCCTCGAGGATCGGCTGGACGAGGTCGGGAGTCGCCGCCGCGAATGCCGGCAAGCGGTTGAGCCCGGCGAGGTCGGCGATGGTATCGAGGACGAAAGCCTGCTCGGTAACGGGGGCGGTATAGGTCATCGGGATCCCTTGGCGATCTGTGCCCCAGCGTATAGCGGGGGCCCCATGAGCGCACAAACCACCGAAGTCGTAGCTTCCGACGCGGACGGCATCGCCCGCGCGGTCGAACTGCTACGCGCCGGCGAGGTCGTCGCGCTGCCCACCGAGACGGTCTACGGCCTCGCCGCCGACGCCGCGAATGCGCGCGCGGTCGCCAAAATCTACGAAGCCAAGGGACGGCCGAGCTTCAACCCGCTGATCGTGCACGTCAGCGGCCTGTCGATGGCGCAGCCGCTGGTCGAGGTGCCGCCCGCGGCGCTCGACCTGATGGCGCGCTTCTGGCCGGGGCCGCTGACGCTGGTGCTGCCGCTGCGCCCCGGCGCGCCGATCGCCAGCCTGGTGACCGCCGGGCTCGACACGCTCGCCATCCGCTGCCCCGACCATCCGGTGGCGCAGGCGGTGATCGCGGCGCTCGGGCGGCCGATCGCCGCGCCGAGCGCCAACGCCTCGGGGCGGATCAGCCCGACGCGGCCGGCGCATGTGCTCGCCAGCTTGGCGGGACGCATTCCGCTGCTGCTCGACGGCGGCGCCACGCACGCCGGCATCGAATCGACGATCGTCGCGGTCGACGGCGACGTCGTGCGCCTGCTCCGCCCCGGCGCGATCTCGGCTGAGCAGCTCGGCGTCCCGCTGGTCGCCGCCGCGAGCGGCGCGATCACCGCCCCCGGCCAGCTGGCGAGCCATTATGCGCCGGCGCAGCCGGTGCGGCTCGACGCGGCGACCGCGGAGCGGGGCGAATTCCATATCGGCTTCGGCCCGGTCGCCGGCGACCGATCACTGTCGCGCACCGGCGACCTCACCGAAGCCGCCGCCGAGCTGTTCGACGCGCTGCACGCTGCGCAGGCGAGCGGCCGGCCCGCCATCGCGGTCGCGCCGATACCGGCGCACGGGCTCGGCGCGGCGATCAACGACCGGCTGCGCCGCGCCGCGGCCCCACGCGAGGAACCGGCATGACGACGATCATCGGCAACCATGTCTCGCCCTATGTGCGCAAGATTCTCGTCATCCTTCGCATGAAGGGCGTGCCCTACGACATCGATCCGCTGGTCCCCTTCTTCGGCAATGCCGAATTCGAAGCGCTCAGCCCGCTGCGGCGCATTCCGGTGCTGATCGACGATCAGGTCACCCTGATGGATTCGACCGTCATCGGCGAATATCTCGATGAGCGCTATCCGGCGCCGCCGCTGATGCCCGCCGCTCCGGCGGACCGCGCACGGGCGCGCTGGCTCGAGGAGTTCGCCGACACGCGCCTGTGCGACCTGCTGATCTGGTCGCTGTTCTTCGAGCAGGCGATCCGTCCGAGCGTCCTCGGCGAGGCGACCGACAGCGACCGCGTCGCGCAGACGCTCGCCACCGACCTGCCCGCGGCGATGGACTATCTCGAGACGCAGGCGCCCAGCGACGGCTTCTTGTTCGGCACCACGCCGTCGCTGGCCGACGTCGCGCTCGCCTGCCCGTTCAAGAACGCGATGTTCGTGCGCTGGCGCCCCGACCCGGCGCGCTGGCCGCGCACCGCCGGGCTCGTCGCGCGCACGCTGGCGCTGCCGGCGTTCAAGGCGCTCGAACCCTATGAGACGCTGTGCCTGAAGACGCCGCCGGCGCAGCAGCGCGCCGGTCTCGCCGCGCTCGGCGAGACCATCGCCGAGGTCAGCTACGCCGGCGACGCGCCGCGCCGCGGGATCATGCGCCTGGGTTAATTGTCGCGCACCGGGCCCTCGCCGCTGCGCCGCGACCGCACCGCGTCGCGCACCGCCTGCCGTGCCTCGCGATTGAAGACGCCGCCGCCCTGGCGCGCGTCCTGCCGCGCCTCGCGCCGCTGCTCGCGGCGTTCGACGGTGGCGGGATCGGGCGCCGGCCGCGCGGCGCGGCGCTCGGCGCGATCCTGACGGCGTTCGACCCGGTCCTCGCGGCGCTCGCCGCGGATCTCGCGGCGATCGTCGCGCCGCTCCTGTCGCGCCTCGCGGCGTTCGAGCCAGTAGCGACGGTCCTGGTCGCGCATGCGGTGGCGGGCACCGGCACGGTCGTACACATAATAGCCGTTACCGGGGTAGTAGTAGTTATCGTACCAGCCGTAGCCGACACTGGCACCGCCGTAATAGCCGCCGCCTGGGTTGCCGTAATAGCCGTCGTCATACCCATAGCCGCCGCCGTCCGACCCGTAGGGATTGTACATGCAGCCGGCGAGCAACAGCGGTGCCGCGGCGAGGACCGCCAGGTTGAGGGATCGACGTGAACTCAGGCGCATGGCGCAACCTTTCAATGGCGTTTGCCCCATCAGAACGCATGGCGCGTGAATGAGGTCTGAACTTTCGTCGCGACACATATTGCAATCGCCTCGCATTATGAATTAGCGTTCGGCCGGAGGGAGTCGCCATGAACGCCGCCGTGCCGATCGACTGGTTTGCCGCTACCGAAACTGCGCCGCCCGGCGGAACGGGCAGCTGGACGTCGCTGCCGCCGCCCGAGCAGCTGTTGATCTGGTCGATGCGTCATATGCTGGTGTGCTGGCCGAGCTGCGCTTCGGTGCGCGCGGCGCTGCATCGTGCCTATGGCGACGAAGCGCTCGGCGTCGAGCATCTGTTGCGCTGCCTGCTCACCGCGGTTGGCGCCTATTCGGCCCGCCGGCTTCGGGTCGGCGATCCGACCTGCGCGCTGCTGCTCGCCGACGAGGCGGCGCTGCTGTCGATCCTGCGGCTGGCGCGTCAGGACCCCGGCGCAGCATGCGAGCGGCTCGTCGACCTCTGCGCCGCCCCGCAGGCCGCCCGGCTGCTGCCGCTCGCCGCGTCGCTCGCGCAGGTCGCCGACTGCGGCTAGCCGAGCATGAAGTCGACGCCGGCCGCACAATGGAGTTCGGCGGTGTCGAAGGCGGGCATCCCCAGGTCGAGCCCGCCGATCAGCAGGCCCACCTCGGTGCAACCCAGGATGACTCCGTCGGCGCCCGTCGCCTTCGCCTGATCGACGATATCGATATAGGCACGGCGCGACGCGCCGGTGATCACGCCGACGCACAATTCGTCGTAGATCACGCGGTTCACCAGCTCGCGCGCCGCGGCGTCGGGCAGCATCACCGCGAGACCGTGCCGATCGCGCAACCGCCCGCGATAGAAATCGCCTTCCATCGTGAAGCGCGTGCCGAGCAGCAGCGGGCGCGCACTGGCGGCAGCCCTGACCGCCGCCGCCGTCGCGTCGCCGATGTGCAGCAGCGGCACGTCGATCGCGGCCGCGACCTCGTCGGCCATGCGGTGCATCGTGTTGCTGCAGATCATCACCGCATCGGCCCCGCCCTGCTCCAGCCGGCGCGCCGCGTCGATCATCATCCGGGTCAGCGGCGCCCAGTCGTCCGCCGCCTGCCGCGCGGCGACCGGCGCGAAGTCGAAGGAGCGGAGCAGCAGTTCGGCCGAATGCAGCCCGCCGAGGCGGTCGCGGACCAGCTCGTTGAGCCGGCGATAGTAGATGGCGGTGCTTTCCCAGCTGAGGCCGCCGAGCAAACCGAGGGTGCGCATGACGATCAGCTATAGCCGAGCTGGCGTCCTGCCAAGTCGAGCATGATCTCCTCGCTGCCGCCGCCGATCGCGTTGACGCGCACCTCGCGGTAGATGCGCTCGACCTTGCTGCCCTTCAGATAGCTGGCGCCGCCGAGCACCTGCGCCGCCTCGCGCGCCACCGCCTCGAGCATGCGCGTCGCCTGGACCTTGAGCATCGCGAAGTCGGCGGGCCTGGCCTTGCCCTCGCGGCTCTGCCAGGCGCAGAGGTCGACCCAGGCCTGCGTCGCCTCGATCTGCCGCGCCATGTCGGCGAGCTTGATGCGGATCGACTGGTGCTGCGCGAGCCGCTTGCCGAAGGTCTCGCGCGTCGTCGCCCACGCGACCGCCTCCTCGAGGCAGACGCGTGCATAGGCGCAGCAGCCGTGCGCCATGCCGAGCCGCTCGCCGTTGAAATTCTGCATGATCCCCATGAAGCCGGCGTTCTCGGGTCCGATGAGGTTCTCGGGCGGCACCTCGACATTGTCGAAGTAGAGCGCGGCGGTGTCGGAACAGTGCCAGCCCATCTTCTCGAGCGGCGTCTGCGTGAAGCCCGGCATGTCCTTCTCGATCAGCATCAGCGAGATGCCGCCCATGCCCGCGCCGCCGGTGCGCACCGCCACCGTGTAATAGTCGGCGCGCGTCCCGCTGGTGATGAACATCTTCGAGCCGTTGACGACATATTTGTTGCCGACACGCTCGGCGCGGGTCTTCAGCTGCGCGACGTCGGAACCGCCCGACGGCTCGGTGATCGCCAGCGCGATGATCTTCTCGCCCGACAGCACCGCCGGCGCGACCTTCCGCTTCATCTCCTCCGAGCCCATCCGCAGGACCGGCGGCAGCCCGATGCCGTGCGTCATCAGCGAGGCGGTGAGTCCGCCGGCGCCGGGCCGCGCCAGTTCCTCCGACTGCACCAGCGAATGGAAGATGTCGAAGCCTTCGGAATGGCCGCCATATTCCTCGGGATAACCGAGTCCGAGGATGCCGGCCGCCGCCGCCTTGCGGTGGAGTTCGCGCGGCAGCTGGCGGGCGTCCTCCCACGCGTCGATGTTGGGCGCCACCTCGCGGTCGACGAAGCGCCGCACCGACTGCGCCACCGCCTCGTGGCTCTCGTCATAATAGGGCGATCGTGCGCGCCACTCGTCGAACATCGTCATCGATCCAGCCCCTCGTGCTCGCGTCATTCCGATGGCGGCTGACACCCAGTTTGGGCATCGGACCGGGTTCCGGCTTTCGCCGGAATGACGGTTATGGTTTGTACGGGGCAGACAAGCACAATCGGGAGTCGCCATGAAGCTCGCCATCCTGCCAGCGCTCGCCCTCGCGCTGGCTGCCCCCGCCCTCGCACAGACCCCGACGAACTTCGAGGCGGCCGACCTCTACAAATTCTCGATGGTCACCGATCCGCAGGTGTCGCCCGATGGCCGGCACGTGATCTTCACGCGCACCTATTTCGACCTCGGCAGCGATTCGCGGATGGGCGAAATCTGGATCGGCGACATCGGCGCGCGCGACCTCAATCGCCGGTTGCTGATCGGCGCCGGCACCCGCGCCAGCGGCATCAAATGGGCGCCCGACGGCAAGTCGATCGCCTATGTCGCGCCGTTCGCCGGCAAGCCGCAGGTCCATGTCATGACGCTGGCGGAAGGCATCGGCCGGCCGATCACCATGTCCGAGACCGCCCCCGCCGGCATCGAATGGTCGCCCGACGGGCGGTCGATCGCCTTCACCGCGCAGGTCAACAGCGACCCGGTCAAGGTCAACGGCATGCCGGCCAAGCCCGAGGGCGCCACCTGGGCGCCCGACGCGCGCGTCGTCACCAGCTACCGCTACCGGCTCAACGAGACCGGCTACCTGACCCCCGGCTACCGCCACGTCTTCGTCGTTCCCGCCGCCGGCGGGACGGCGCGGCAGATCACCAAGGGCGACTTCGACCATGTCGACGGCGGCGGCGGCGTCACCTGGATGCCCGACGGCCGGTCGCTGATCGCGGTCGGCAACCGCCGGCCAGAACGCGACCTGCAGGCGCGCGAGGCCGACCTGTGGCTGATCCCGGCCGACGGCGGCGAACCGCGCCAGCTCACCGACACGCTCGGCAACGAGTCGGAACCGACGGTATCGCCCGACGGCAAGTGGATCGCCTTCACCGGCTTCCCCGAGACTCCCGGCTTCTACGTGCAGGACGACCTCTGGGTGATGCCCGCGGGCGGCGGCGCGGCGCGAAACCTCACGCAGGCTTTCGACCGACCGGTGGCGCAACCCGTGTGGGCGGAGGATGGTCGCAGCGTCTATGTCGTCTACAACGAGGAAGGCGTCACCCGCGTCGCGCAGGTGCCGGTGAACGGCGGCGCGCCCAAGACGGTGGTGCGCGAGATCGGCGGCACGCGGCTCTACCTGCCGTCGGCCGGCGGCAACTACAGCGCCGAAAAGGGGGTGATCGCCTATACCTCGCTCTATGCCGACCGCCCGGCCGGCCTGGCGATCAACCGCGGCGGCAGGACGATCGCCAGCCTCGACTTCAATACCGACTGGCGCAAGGGCAAGCGGATCGGCAAGCTCGAGGAAGTCCGCTACAAATCGTCGGCGGACGGCCGCGATATCCAGGGCTGGGTGCAGTATCCGCCCGACTTCGACCCGTCGAAGAAATATCCGCTGATCCTCGACATCCACGGCGGCCCCAACACCGACTACGGCCCGATGTTCTCGGTCACGCACCAGCTCTACGCCGCGGCGGGCTATATCGTGCTGTTCACCAATCCGCGCGGCTCGATCGGCTACGGCGCCGAGTTCGCCAATTTCTACGGCAACCGCTACCCGAGCCAGGATCATGACGATTTGATGTCGGGCGTCGATACGCTGGTGGCGCGGCCCTATGTCGACGCCAACAATCTGTTCATCGGCGGCGGTTCGGGCGGCGGCGTGCTGACCCTCTGGGGCATCGCCAAGGCCCCCGACCGCTTCCGCGCCGCGGTGGCGCTGCGCCCGGTGACCGACTGGACGGTGCAGGCGCTGTCGTCGGACATCCAGTCGACGACCGCCAAATACTGGCTCGGCGCGCTGCCCTGGGAGAACCACGAGCTCTACTGGCAGCAGTCGCCGCTGAGCCTCGTCGGCAACGTCAAGACGCCGACGATGCTGATCACCGGCGAAGCCGACTATCGTACGCCGATCGCGCAGACCGAGATGTATTATCAGGCGCTCAAGATGCGCGGCGTCGACGCGGTCAAGGTGCGGCTGCCCGAGGCCAACCACGGCATGGGCCGCCCGAGCCAGTGGCTGACGTCGATCCTGATGCCGATCGACTGGTTCGAGAAATATCGGGCGAAGTGAGCGTGCGCCGCCTGAAGCTCGCGCTCGCCGCGCTGGGGGTCGCCGCCGCCGCGCCGGCCGCGGCGGCGCCGCTCGACGACATCGCCCGCGACTATGTCGCGCTCGTCCTCGAATTCGGCGAGCATGAGGCGGGCTATGTCGACGCCTATTACGGCCCGCCCGAATGGGCGGCGGCGGCGCGCGCCAACAAGCGCAGCCTCGGCCGGCTGACCGCTGACACCGCGGCGCTGCGCCGGCGCGTCGCGGCCGAGACGGCGAGCGGTATCGACGAGCTGCGGCGCAAATATCTCGCGGCGCAGCTGCGCGCGCTGGCGGCGCGGGTGGCGATGCGGCAGGGCCTGAGACTCGACTTCGCCAGCGAGGCCGAGGAGCTGTTCGGCGTGCGGCCGGCGCTCAGGCCGCTGTCGAGCTACGATGCCATCCTCGCCAGGATCGACAAGCTCGTCCCGGGGCCCGGACCGCTCTGGCGGCGCGTCGACGACTTCCGCAAGCGCTACGAGATTCCGTCGGACCGGCTGAAGCCGGCGATGGAGGCGGCGATCGCCGAGTGCAAGGCGCGCACCGCGGCGCACCTCGCGCTGCCCGCCGGCGAGAAGTTCGATCTCGAATTCGTCGCCGACAAGCCGTGGAGCGGCTACAATTGGTACAAGGGCGGCTACCACAGCCTCATCCAGATCAACACCGACCTGCCGACCGCAGTCAGCCGCGCCGTCGATCTCGGCTGCCACGAGGGCTATCCGGGCCATCACGTCTACAACGCGCTGCTCGAGCGCGAGCTGGTGAAGCGGCGCGGCTGGACCGAGTTCAGCGTCTATCCGCTCTACAGCCCGCAGTCGCTGATCGCCGAGGGCTCCGCCAATTACGGCATCGACCTCGCCTTTCCGAAGGACGAGCAGGTCGCGTTCGAAACGCGGACGATCTACCCGATCGCCGGCCTCGATCCCGCGCTGGCGAAGGCGCTGGTCGATCTCAACCGGGCGACGCGCGCGCTCGCCGGCGCAAGCTACACCATCGCCGACGCCTATCTGGCCGGCCGGATCAGCCGCGACGACGCCAAGGCGCTGGTGCAGCGCTACGAACTGTCGTCACCGGCGCGCGCCGAACAGCGTATGAAGTTCATCGACACCTATCGCAGCTACATCATCAACTACGGGCTCGGCCGCGATCTCGTGCAGGCGCATGTCGAGCGCGCCGGCCCGAGCCAGGCGGCGCGCTGGCAGGCGATGGAGAAGCTGCTGTCGGAGCCGACGCTGCCGGGCGATTTGCGGAAGTAGCCGGGCGCGGCTTGCCGCGCCCGCCGTCATCGGCGGCCTAGGCCAGGTCGTAGGCGTCGCACACGATCGCCCAGGCCTCTTCGGCCGTCTCGACGATGTGAAACAGCTTGAGGTCGTTGTGCGAGATCACGCCTTCGTCGGCGAGCGCCTCGAAGTCGACGACCTTGCTCCAGAATTCGCGGCCGAACAGCAGGATCGGCACCGGCTTGACCTTGCCGGTCTGGACGAGCGTCAGCAGCTCGAACAGCTCGTCGAAGGTGCCGAAGCCGCCCGGGAAGGCGGCGACGGCGCGCGCGCGCAGCAGGAAGTGCATCTTGCGCAGCGCGAAATAGTGGAACTGGAAACTCAGCCCCGGCGTGACATAGGGGTTGGGCACCTGCTCGAACGGCAGCACGATGTTGAGGCCGATGCTCGGGGCGCCGACGTCGGCGGCGCCGCGGTTGGCGGCTTCCATGATCGACGGACCGCCGCCCGAGCAGACGACGAAATGGCGACCGCCGTCGGCATCGCACTGGACGCGGGAGGTCAGCCGCGCGAGCTTGCGTGCCTCCTCATAATAGCGGGTCTTGGCGACCAGCCGTTCGGCGATGCGCTTCTGCGCGTCGGTGCTCGCAGCGGCCAGCACGCCTTCTGCTTCCTCGGGCGACGGGATGCGCGCCGAGCCGTACATCACGAAGGTGGAGGCGATGTTCGCCTCGTTGAGCAGCAGCTCGGGCTTCAGCAGCTCGAGCTGGAAGCGCACTGCGCGCAAATCCTCGCGCAGCAGGAAGTCGGGGTCCTGGAACGCCAGCCGGTACGCCGGATGCTCGGTCTGCGGAACCGCGGTGGGGTGCGCGGCGACCTGCGCCTCCTCGCTCGCGGACGGGAACATGCGGTCCGGGACCTTGGGCGTGGCGTTCATTCTCGCGTCTCGATTCTTCTTTTTGGGGCGGGGTCTTTAGCCGAAACGGCCCGCGGCGCCTACTTGCAATTGTCCCAGCGGCCCATGTCGAAGTGGAGATGGTCGCGGTGCTGGGCATTGTCATCGGGGCCGAGCACGAGGTTGAACGCCTTGCAGCCCTCGTCGCGCAGATCGCGCAGGAACTTGCGCGCCGCCTTGTCCTTGCCGTCCCAATCGCGGAGCACGGTGATCCGCCGACCGTCGGCGAGCCGCACGCCGGCGATGTCGATCGCATTGGCCCAGCTATGTTCCGAAGGCTGCGCGCCCGCCATGCTGTTGCGCGGGCGGCAGGCATAGGTGCCGTAGCTGTCGATCTGCACCACTTCGCTGCCGAGCCGCTTGCGCGCGGCCGGCTGCAGGCCCTTGCGGATCCATTCGTGCAGCCCCGCCGTCATCGGGCAGGAGAGCGGGCCGATGCCCTTCACGACGACGCCGATGTTGCGCACGTCGATGGCGCCGCGCAGCCCGCAGGTCGACCCGGCCTGCTTGTCGGCCAGCCGGCGATAGTCGAGCCCCGGAAGGCGGTCGAGCTGGCGCAGGCACTGCTTGAGATCGACCGGCTTCGCGAGCTGCGCGCGTTCGGGCTTGCCGGCGCAGGCGGCGAGCGCCAGCAGCGCGGCCAGCGCCACGCAGCGTGCGAACGATCCCCCGGTCGGCGTCATGCCGGCAGGAATCGCATAGTCGCGACTCGCGCGTCAAATGACGATTGGACGCGCCGTTGCCGCCGGTGCAGCCCTTTCGCGCGCCGAGCGTTGGTCACACGCATAGCCGAGGGCTATATCCCGCCTTGCTTTTTGGGTGTTGGCGTAGCCGGCGCGCCTGACATGATTGACCCGACAGGCGGACCGAACCGCCTGCAGTTGCGAGACATGGATGATCCCCCACCCCTATCTTCTCTACCTCGGCGATTCGACCGACGAACTCTCCGTCAAGACCTCGCGCGGCGTCGCGGTATGGCGCCCCGAGCTCTGCGTCGGCGAGCATCGCGGCGCGAACGGCACGATCAGCCTCGGGCTCCCGCAACTGGGCTTCGATGAGGCGGTGGCAAGGGGCGCCCGCACGCTGATCGTCGGCGTCGCCAATGCCGGCGGAGTCATGGGCGCCAGCACCGTCGCCGACGCGGTCGCCGCGTTGAAGGCGGGGCTGAACGTCGCGTCGGGCTTGCACGACCGGCTCACGGCGCACCCCGAGATCAGCGCGACTGCGGCGGCTACCGGCCGGCAGCTGTTCGACGTCCGCGAGCCGCCGGCGCATCTCGGCGTCGGCAAGGGCACGCCGCGCGCCGGACGCCGGCTGCTGACCGTCGGCACCGACTGCTCGGTCGGCAAGATGTACACGACGCTGGCGCTGGAGCGCGAGCTGCGCCGCCGCGGCGTGGTCGCCGACTTCCGCGCCACCGGGCAGACCGGCATCTTCATCAGCGGCAGCGGCGTGCCGATCGACGCGGTGGTCGCCGACTTCATCTCGGGTGCCGCCGAATGGATTTCGCCGGCGCGCCACGACGGCGGCTGGGACCTGATCGAGGGCCAGGGCTCGCTCTTCCATCCGTCCTATGCAGGGGTGTCGCTCGGGCTGCTGCACGGCGCGCAGCCCGACGCGATCGTGCTGTGCCACGAAAGCGGCCGGCCGCACATGCGCGGCCTCGCCGGGCGGCCGGTGCCCGACCTCGAAGCATGCCTCGCCGCCAACCTCGAGGCGGCGCGGCTCACCAGCCCCGACGTCATCGCGGTTGGCATCGCGCTCAACAGCTCGCGGCTCGACCCCGCTGCCGCCGCGCGCGCCTGCGCCGAGGCGGAGGATCGCCTCGGCCTGCCGTGCCAGGACCCGATGGCGATGGGGGTCGATCGCATCGCCGACCGGTTGCTGCATTGTTTCGAAGGGGAGTCGCCGCAATGGTCCGAAGCATCGGCGCGAGCCTAGAGCCCTTCCCGCTCGCCGCCCCTTTTCGAATCTCGCGCGGGGTGCGGACGGTCGCCGAGGTGGTGACGGTCGAGATCGGCGACGGCGACGCGCGCGGTCGCGGCGAATCGGTGCCCTACGCGCGCTACGGCGAGAGCCCGCAGAGCGTCCTCGCGCAGATCGCCTCGGTCGAGGCGGCGATCGGCGCTGGCGCCGGCCGCGCCGCGATCGCCGAACTGCTGCCGCCCGGCGCGGCGCGCAACGCCATCGACTGCGCGCTGTGGGATCTCGAGGCGCGGCTCGGCGACGGGTCGGTGGCGGCGCGCGTCGGCTGGCCGGTCCGACCCATCGTCACCGCGCTCACCGTCGGACTGGACTCGCCCGACCGCATGGCGGCCGCGGCGGCGGCGCTCGCCGATGCGCCGCTGATCAAGGTGAAGGTCGACGGCGGCGAGCCGGCGGCCTGCCTGCGCGCGGTGCGCGCCGCGGCGCCGCGGCCGGAGATGATCGTCGACCCCAACGAAGGCTGGGACCTGGCGCTGCTGCGCGACCTCCAGCCGCTGCTCGCCGAGCTGCGCGTCGCCTTCGTCGAACAGCCGCTGCCCGCTGACGCGGACGCCGATCTCGAGGGATTCGAGCCGCTGGTGCCGATCTGCGCCGACGAATCCTGCCACACCGCCGCCGACCTCGAAGTGCTGGCGCGCCGCTACGGCATGATCAACATCAAGCTCGACAAGACCGGCGGGCTTACCGCGGCGCTGACGCTGCTCGACGCCGCGCGGGCGCGCGGCTTCGGGGTGATGGTGGGTTGCATGATCAGCAGCTCGCTGTCGATCGCCCCGGCGATGCAGATCGCGGCGCAGGCCGATTATGCCGACCTCGACGGCCCGCTGTGGCTCAAGGCCGATCGCCCCGGCGGCGTGGCGTTGCGCGACGGGCTGCTGCTGCCGCCGGCCAACGGCTTCTGGGGCTAGGGTCTAGCGCCGAGCCGCGCTCGCGCCCGCGTCGCGCCACGAGGTATAGACGAGCTCGGCCGCCGCGAGGTCCTCGAGCCCGGTGCCGACCGACTTGAACAGCGTGATCGCCTCGCGGTCGCCGCCGCGCCCCGGATGGCGGCCGGCGCACAGCGCCGCCAAGTCGCCGCGGATGTCCGCCGCCGCGATATGGCGCGCGGCGATCGCCTGAAGCAGGTCGCCCGCCTCGTCGAGCGCGCCCTCGCGCGTATCCACGAAGACCTGCGCTCGCGCAAAGGCGCGGCCGTCGGCCTCGCACATCTCGGGCCGGAAGGCGCCGATGAGATCGACATGCATCCCCGCGCGCAGTGCGTCGCCGGCGATCAGCGGGTCGGTCGCCAGCGTTGCCGCGCTGACGATGTCGGCATCGGGCAGCGCATCGGCAATGCGCGCCACCGATCGCGCCGGGGCGCCGCGGTGGCGCGCCTGCGCCGCGGCGGCTTCGGCCTTCGCCATGTCCCTGCCCCATATCGCCACATCGTCGAGCGTGAAGGCGCCGGCATAGGCTTCGACCAGCGGCGCGACGAGCGCGCCGGTGCCGAGCACGAGCAGCCGCCGCGCGTCGCGGCGCGCCAGATAGCCCGCGGCCAGCACCGAGGCCGCCGCGGTCCGGCGCCGGGTGAGCGCCGCGCCGTCGAGGAGCGCGAGCGGCGCGCCGCTTGTGCGGTCGATGAGCAGATAGCTGGCGCGGATCGCCGGCCGCGCGTCGCGATCGACGGTGACGATCTTCACGCCGAGACGCGTCGCTTCGTTCCACGCCGGCATGACCAGCAGCGAGACGCCCGGCGCGAGGTCGTGCGCGGCCCGCGGCGGGGCGTGGTAGCCGCCGCCGAACGCCGACCGCAGCGCCTCGATCAGCTGCGGCATCGGGCTGAACCGCGTGACGGTGGCGGCATCGAGAAACGCGATCGTCGGGTCTGGCATCGGGCGTCTCCGCGCGGCCGGCTCCCGCGCGACCGTCAGGGTCGCACGCGAGCCGGGCATCGCCAAGGCGGCTGCGCTAGAATTGGAAGCGCAGGCCCGCGGTGTAGAGCCGCCCGACGGTGTCGTAGAGCGCGCGCGTCGTGCCGTAGCCGCCGACGCCGGTGATCGGCGGATCCTTGTCGAGCAGATTCTGCACCGTGGCGAACAGCGCCACCTTGTCGTCGGTGGCATCGCTGCCCGCCAGCGTATATTCGCCCGACAGGTCGAAATAGAGCCGGCCGTCGACGCGCAGCACGTCGAGGTCCTTGGGGGTGAAGTCGGGATCGAGGCGACCGCCGCCGACGTAGCGCCCGGTCAGGCTCAGTCGATAGCCCTCGGCGACGTAGCTGGCGCTGCTGTTGGCGCGCCAGCGCGGATTGCCGCCGAGCGCGGCGATGGTCGGCTGGTTGACGGCATCGTGCAGTTCGCTCGTCGTGATGCCGTTGTCGATCGTCGCCTTGTCGATGTAGGTGACGAGCGTCCGCAGATCGAGGCTGTCGCTGCCCAGCGGGACGGAATAGGCGGCTTCGAAATCGATGCCGCGGATCGCCACGCGCTGCAGGTTGACCGGACCGTTGAGCACGCGGGTAATGCGCCCGTCGGCGCCGCGCGTGATCAGCGAACAGAGCTGCGGCGAGGTGGTGAAGCACTGGTCGACGATCGTCGCCGGGGTCAGCGAGATGATCGCGTTCTTCAGCTTGATGTCATAATAGTCGAGCGACAGCCGGAGGCCGGGGGCGAACGCCGGGGTGAAGATCACCCCCGCCGTCAGCGTGTCGGCCTTTTCGGGCACCAGCCCCGGATTGCCGGTATTGGCCGCCTGGACGGTGTAGCTTTCGCCGTTGAGCTGCGGATCCTGAACGCCGAGCGAGGTCGTCGATCCGGCGGCGAACAATTCCTCGAGCCCCGGTGCCCGGATGTCGCGCGACCGCGTGGCGCGAAGCCGCAGCGAGTCGCTGATCGTGTAGTTGATGCCGGCCTTCCAGGTCTCGACGGTGCCCGAGGTGCTGTAGTCGGTGACGCGGCCGGCGAGATTGACGCTGAGATCCTGCGCCCAGCGCTCCTCGACCGCCAGCGGCACGAGGATTTCGCCGAACGCTTCCTTGACGGTGACCTTGCCGGTGTAAGGGATCGTCCCGCCGCCGCGGTAGCCCTGGACCGCCGAGATCGCGTCGGCTGTCGTCACCACGCTCGAGGTGCGGTGCTCGGCGCCGAAGGCGACCCCGACCGGCCCCGCCCAGCTGCTGAACGGCTCGCCGCGGACGGTGCCCGCGACGACATTCTGTTCGAGATCCCATTTGCGATAGGCCTCGCCGTTGACGTAGGCCGCCGCCTGCGGCGAGACGCTGCCTTCGCCGAACAGGTTGATCGGCACGCAGCCGTTGGTCGGCGCGGTCAGCGTCGAGCGGCATACCACCGCGCCGGTCGCCGGGTTGATCACCGCGTCGATCGCCTGCGTGAAGCGCGCGTTGATGCGCGAATTGCCCTGCCGCAGCACATTGTCGGTCTGGCCGTGGCTGTAGTAGGCGTTCCAGGTCCAGCCGCCGCCGAAGCTGCCCTCCGCTCCCGCGATCGCCTGCAGGGTGTCGATGTCGAGGTTGACCTCAACGCGCGCATAGTCGTTCGAGCTGCGCCCCATCACGAAGCTGGTGATGCCGTTGGCGAGCATCGTCGCGCGGATCGACGCCGGCAGGAAGCCGTTGTCCGAGCGGATCGTCAGCTGCTCGGTCTGCGAGAGGCCCGGGTAGCTCGACTTCAGCTTGGCATAGTTGAGCTCGGCGAACAGCGTCAGCGAGTCGCTCGCCTCGAACGCCAGGCGGCCGAAACCGGTATAGCGTTCGGATGGCACCGCGCCGATGTTGTCCGCGGTTGCGTTCGTGCCGTCGCCGCCGACCATCGACGAGGTCGTCACCAGCGTCCCGTAGGTGAAGGGGATCGGCGAGCCGCCCGGCGCGAACTGGATGCCGCGCAGCACCCCCGGCGAGTTGATGACGCCGCCGTAGCTGGCGTTGGCGCTGGTGGCGCCCATGACGAGCAGGTTGCGCGGTTCGGCGTTGGTGGCGGTCGACGCCGGATTGGCGATGCGCGACGGGTTGTTGCCCCAGTCGCGGTCGCCGATGAAGTCGATGCCGCTGTTCTCGGCTGCCTCGCCCGACAGGGTCAGCCGCAGCCGCCCGTCGGCGAAGCTGGTGCCATAGGCGAGCGACGCCAGATAGTTGCGAAAGTCGTTATGGTCGGTGATGCCGCCCTGCAGCTTGCCCTTGATGCCCTCGAGCCTGTCGTCGATCAGGATGTTGACGACGCCGGCAACCGCGTCCGAGCCGTAGGCCGCCGAAGCGCCGCCGGTGACGATGTCGACGCCGCGGATCAGCGCCTGCGGGATCGAGCTGATGTTGACGCCGCCCGCCGGCGTGTTGGGCGCGTAGCGGCGGCCGTCGATCAGGATCTGCGTGCGCTGATAGCCGAGGCCGCGCAGATCGATGAAGTTGCTGGCGGCGACGCCGAACAGATTGCCCGAGCTGGCCGGGGTCAGCGAAGCGCGCACCGACGGGATCTGGTTGATCGCGTCGGCGATGTCGGGTGCGCCGACGCGCAGCAGGTCGGTCGTGTCGATCGAAGTGACCGGCGTCGGCGTGTCGAAGCCGCTGCGCGCGAGCAGCGACCCGGTCACCACGATCTCGTCGTCGGAAGCGTCCGGTGCGGATGGCTGCGCGACTTCAGTCGCGGCGGCGGTCTGCGCCTGCGCGGCCGCCCAGGGCGACACCGCCAGCGCCGCCGTGGTGAGCAACAGCCGCCTGCAGATGCGAAGCGACGCCGATGCGAGCCCGAAGCCCGACTCTCCGATGTGTGATGCCACGTCCAGCCCCCCTTGTTGCACCGCAACATCCTGTCACAGTGAAAAGCGGGAACCACAAAAAAGAGGTGGCTGCACCATAGCTTAAAGTTATGGACGTAACGTTACAGCCGACTGCTCGATCACCCGGCCAAAACGCCGTGGAATGGCGCCAAATCGATCGCGACTTCGCGGCATGCGACCGTCGGCGCGACCGCCAGGTCGCTGAAGGCGTTGGGAATTGTCCGGATCAGGTCGCCGAGCGCCCGCGTCGCGAGCGGCATCGCACTCCGACACGATGGGCACGAACAGCAGCGGCGCCCCGAGCATGCGCGCCAGCCAGACATCGGTGGCTCCCCTGTTCCGGATCGGGCCGCTGGCGCGGCGAGTATGACGCGAATTCCGCCGGCGCCCACCGGCGAATCGCTGCGAGGGTCATGTCTTGCGGTTATGGGTCGGCGCGCCCTCGGCTGCTGCTGCACCGCAGCAGTTCCGCGACCGCGACGCGAGCGCGCCCGACGTCGTTGCGCCGGAGCGGCGGCGGCCAGCCGCAGCGGCCGATGCTGCAGGCACCGGTGTCGACGTCCGCGCGACGGCGGACGTTCCGGACGCCGCCGGAGCGATGCGGCATAGCCCGCCGCTATGGGCTCCGCCGCCATTTTTGATTGGCGGAACGGCAAACGCTGGCATCATGACGGGCCGGCCAGCGCGCGGCGCGGGCCTTTGAGGCGGGAGCAGCATGAGCAGCACGACGAGCAACCGGCGCAATCTCGATCCGTTCTGGATGCCGTTCACCGCCAATCGCCAGTTCAAGGCGGCGCCGCGCCTGCTCGCCTCGGCGAACGGCATGTATTACCGCGACGTCGACGGGCGCGAGATCCTCGACGGCACCGCCGGACTTTGGTGCGTCGCCGCCGGCCACTGCCGGCCGCAGATCGCCGAGGCGGTGGCGCGGCAGCTGACGACGATGGACTATGCCCCGACCTTCCAGATGGGCCATCCGATCGCGTTCGAGTTCGCCGAACGACTCGCCGGCCTTGCCCCGGGTGGACCCGGCAGCACGCTCGACCGCATCTTCTTCACCGGTTCGGGGTCCGAATCGGTCGACACCGCGCTCAAGATCGCGCTCGCCTACCAGCGCGCGGTCGGCCAGGGCACCCGCACGCGGCTGATCGGTCGCGAACGCGGCTATCATGGCGTCGGCTTCGGCGGCATTTCGGTGGGCGGCCTCGTCAACAACCGGCGGATGTTCCCGCTGCTTCCCGGCACCGATCATCTCCGCCACACGCACGACCCCGAGCGCAATCGCTTCACGCGCGGCCTGCCCGAGCACGGCGCCGAACTCGCCGACGACCTCGAGCGGCTGGTCGCGCTCCACGGCGCCGAGACGATCGCCGCGGTGATCGTCGAGCCCGTTGCCGGATCGGCGGGCGTGCTGGTGCCACCCAAGGGCTATCTGGAGCGGTTGCGCGCGATCTGCGATGCGCATGGCATCCTGCTGATCTTCGACGAGGTCATCACCGGCTTCGGCCGGCTCGGCGCGCCGTTCGGCGTCGATCATTTCGGCGTCCGCGCCGATCTGGTCACCACCGCCAAGGCGCTGACCAACGGCTCGCTGCCAATGGGCGCGGTGTTCGTCGACCGCCGGGTGCACGACGCGGTGCTCGATGGCGCGGCGGGCATCGAACTGTTCCACGGCTACACCTATTCGGGGCACCCGGCGGCGTGCGCCGCCGGGCTCGCGACGCTCGACATCTATGCCGACGAGGCGCTGCTCACCCGCGGCGCGGCGCTGTCCGAGCGCTGGGCGACGGCGATCCACGGCCTCGCCGGGCTGCCGCATGTGATCGACATCCGGACGATCGGCGTGATGGCGGGAATCGATCTGGCGCCGCGCGCCGGTGCGCCCGGCGCGCGCGCCTATGATCTGTTCGTCGACTGTTTCGAAACGGGGCTGCTGGTGCGCGCCACCGGCGACACCATCGCGCTCTCGCCGCCGCTGATCGTCAGCGAGGCGCAGATCGACGAGATCGCCGGCCGCGTCGGCGAGGCGCTGCGGCGCGTCGCGTGACCGCCGCGCCCCGGCCGCGCCGTCAATCGGCGACGCGGGTGAAGGGAACGCCGACGATTCGACCGGTGCTGAGCGTGAAGCCCTTGCGGTCGGGGGCGAAGGTCAGCGTCACGCCGTCGCCGCGGTAGGAGCCGTCGGGCGCGCGCCGGAATTCGATCGGCGCACCGGTCGGAGCATAGGGCGAGCTGATCGCCGCGGTGAGCACGTCGCCGGTGAACGCCAGATCATAGCTGCTCTGCAGTTCGTCGGACCGGTAACGGCCGGCGAGCGGCGCAAACTCGTCGGTCAGGATGTCGCCCTCGATCAGCTCGATGATGTCGTCGGCCTTTTCGGCCGGGTCCCAGTCGCCGCGGTTGCAGAACACCACGACGCCGAGCCGGCGGTCGGGAATGCGGGTATATTGCGTCTTGAAGGTTTCGGCGCCGCCCGAATGCTGGACGACGTTCTGCCCGCGGCGCGGGCCGATCATCAGGCCGCCGGCATAGACGAGCGTTCCGGGCTTGCGCAGCGCCGGCTCGCCGTTGGTGAAGGTGCCCGGCTTGAGCATGATCGCGCGGACCGCGGGGGTCCAGACCTTGTGCCCGACCTCGATATCGTAATCGTAGCGCGCGAGATCGTTGATCGTCACCAGCAGGCCGCCCGACCCGCTAAAATAGGGGTAGCTGTTGCGCACCTCGAAGCCGTCGCCCGTCGGCAGATAGCCGTGCGCGAGCTGCGACGTGTCGGGGCGCTTGTCGTTCATGAACAGGCTGCTCTTCATGCCGATCGGCTTCAGGATGTTCTTGCCGGCATATTCGGAGAACGGCATGCCCGAGACGCGCTCGACGATTTCGGCGAGCAGCAGATAGCCGCCGTTCGAATAGTTGAACTGCGTGCCGGGCGTGAAGTTGACCGACTTCTGGCGGAGCAGCAGATCGAGCGTCTGCGCCTTGGTCGCCTGGCTGGCGCCGTCGACGCCCGCCCAGCGCAGCAGCGCCAGCGAGTCGCGGATGCCCGAGGTATGCTGCATCAGCATCCGCGGCGTGATCGGCGCATCGAAGGCCGGCAGCTCGGGGATATGTTTGCGGATGTCGCCGTCGAGATCGATCTTGCCCTGTACCGCCAGCTGCACCGCGGCGAGCGAGGTGAACTGCTTGGCCACCGACGCCGCATAGAGCAGCGTGTCCGCATCGAGCGGCTTGCCGGTCGAGATGTCGGCGAGGCCCGCCGCGGTGGTGAACAGCGTCTTGCCGCCCTTGAAGGCGCCGACCACGCATCCCGGTGCCGCCGCGGCCTTGGGATCGGTGACGAGCTTCTTCACCGCGTCGAGGTCGGTCGCCGCCGTCGGCGCGGCGGCCAGCGCGGTCGCTACCAGAAACGCTGTCAGCTTCATATGGCATCCCCCGAATTCGCCGCGGTCGCCGCGCGGCGACCGTCAGCGGCAGGGAACGCCCTGCCCTGCCGCACGGCAAGCGAATTTGCTGCAGAGGGTCATAGCTTGCGGTTATCGCTGACGATCACCGCAGAGCCGCGCCGTCGAGGCGGCTAGCGGCAGAGTCGCGCGGTGATTTCCGCCACGTGCCGCCCCTGGAAGCGGGCGCCCTCGAGTTCGTTGGCGCTCGGCTGGCGCGAACCATCGCCGGCGAGCGTCGAGGCGCCGTAGGGCGTGCCGCCGCTGATCTCTTCCATCTGCGCATTGCCCGGCCAGGAATAGGGCAGGCCGACGATGATCATCCCGTGGTGCAGCAGCGTGGTGTGGAACGAGGTGATCGTCGTCTCCTGGCCGCCATGCTGGCTGGCGGTCGAGGTGAACACGCTGCCGACCTTGCCGATCAGCGCGCCCTTCGCCCACAGCGGCCCGGTCTGGTCGAGGAAGTTGCGCATCTGCGCGGTCATGTTGCCGAAGCGCGTCGGCGTGCCGAAGATGATCGCGTCATAATCGCCGAGCTCGTCGGGGACGGCGAGCGGCGCATCCTGCTCGAGCTTGATCCCCGCCTTCGCCGCCACGTCGGCGGGTACCAGCTCGGGCACGCGCTTGACGCTGACCTCGACGCCCGCGACCTCGCGCGCGCCCTCGGCGACGGCGTTCGCCATCGTCTCGGTATGGCCGTAGCTCGAATAATAGAGAACCAGCAGCTTGGTCACGATCGTCTCCCTGATCGGGCCGCGCCGCGGCCCCTAGAAGCGCTTGACGAACTCGAGCCCGTAGACGCGCGGCTTGGCCTTGAAGACGAAGCCGCCGGGCGAGAATTCGGCATTGTACTTCTCGTTGTTGAGGTTCTGCGAGAAGGCGGTCAACGACCAGCTGCCGCCATCGACGCCGACCCGGGCATCGATCAGGTCGACCGGTTTGCGCACCGTCGAATTGGCGACGTCGAACCAGGTCTTGCCGATGCGCTGATAGTCGACGCGCAGCAGCGCCTCGAGACCGCTCGCACCGATCTCGTGCTTGTACTGGCCGCCGAGGTTGAGCGTGTAGCGCGACACCAGCGGCGCCTCGTTGCCGATCGCGGTCGGATCGGGGAAGCGCTTGATCTTGCTGTCGGTGTAGCCGAAGCCGACGTTGAGATCGAGGCCGTCGGCGGCACGCAGCGCCGCGTCGACCTCGAAGCCGTTGAGCCGAACCTCGGGCACGTTGCCGAGGTTCTGCGTCGAGTTGGCGGCGAGGAAGACGAAGAAATAGGAATTCTCCGACTCGGTCGTATAGGCGGCGGCGTTGAGCGTCAGCCGCCGGTCGAGCAGCGTCGTCTTGGCGCCGATCTCGTAGGTGGTCGCTTCCTCCGCCTCGAAGAGGTCGCTCACGCCGAGGATGCCGTTCGACGCCGCGACGGCGCCGACGCCGGTCTGGTTGAAGCCGCCGCTGCGGAAGCCCTGGCTGTAGCCGGCGTAGAGGCTGACGTCGTCGGTCGGTTCGTAGCGCAGCGTGACCTTGGGCTGCAGCTTGTCCCAGGTGTTGCGGCGCACCTGCCCGGTCACCCCCTGCGGGAAGCCGGGAACGTTGGGTAGGAAGGCGGTCGGGGTGAGCGTCGTCTGCTTGCGCCGGTCGCGGTCGTAGCGCAGCGACATGTCGAGCTCGACCTGCTCGGTCAGGTCGACCGAGGCGTTGCCGAACAGCGCCCAGGCGAAATTGTCCTGGTCGTCGGCGAGGAAGGTCGCCTGCGGGTTTGCCGGATTGGTGCTCGGCGTCCGGTAGACCGGGAAGACGCCGGCGCCGGTATCGACCATGTTGCCGGTCGAGATGTAGCGATCGGTGCCGATCATGTAGCCGCCGACCAGCCAGCGGAACGGCTGGTCCGACGGCGAGGTGAAGCGCAGCTCCTGGCTCCATGCCTTGACGTCGAGGAACTGCGACTGGTTGAGGTCGAAGCCGAGGATGTTGAAGAACAGCGATTCGGGGATCGGCAGGAAGTCGAAGGCGTCGCCGGTCAGCACCTCGGTCAGCGTGTCGTAGGAGGTGATCGAGGTGATCGACCCCGCGTCGGTCTCGTAGTTCAGCCGCAGCGAGACATTATCCATGTCGCGGTCGTTCTGCCCCGGGTTGTTCACCCGCACCGGCAGGCTGGTGTCGTTCACGTCGGCGACGATGTTGAAGTAGAGCGCCTGCGTGCGCAGCCGCGAGATCGAGCCACGCAGGTCGGCAGAGAAGCTCGCGGTCGGCTCCCAGAGCAAGGTGCCGCGCAGCGACAGATCCTCGTAGGGATCGGCTTCCTCGTCGAGGAAGGCGTTGTTGATATAGCCGTCGGTGTCGACATAGGAGCCGGCGAGCCGGAACTTGACCGTTTCGGCGAGCGGGCCGCTGACGCCCGCCTGCACCTTGTAGCCCGGGCCGTTGTCGACGCCGAGCTTGATGCGCCCTTCGAGCTCGTCGGTCGGCTGCTTGGTGCGGATGACGATGGCGCCGCCGATGGCGTTGCGGCCGTAGAGACCGCCCTGCGGTCCCTTGAGCACCTCGATCTGCTCGATGTCGAACAGCTCCTGGCTGAACTGGGCGGCGTTGACCTGCTGCACGCCGTCGACGATCACCGCGACCGACGGCTCGCTGTTGCGCGCCTGGGTGATGCCGCGGATGACGATGAAGGCGTTGCCGGCGTTCTGCGTCTCGACGAGCGTGACGTTGGAGGTCAGCCCGATGAAATCGGCGGGCTTCTCGATGCCGGCGTTCTCGATGGTCTGCGCGGAGAAGGCGGTCACCGCCGCGGGGACGTCCTGCAGCGATTCGGCGCGGCGCCGCGCGGTGACGGTGATCTCCTCGGTCCCGACGTCCGCGGCCGGATCGGTCGCGACGGTCTGCGACGCGGCACCCTCCTGCGCGAGCGCCGGGGCGCTCAGCGCGCAGATCGCGGCACAGGTGATTCCGAACGCGCCACGGCGGACAACCCGACGATCAAGCATCTCTTGCCTCCCCATCTTCAGATCAGCGTCGGCCGCATCTGCGCACGGCTTGCGAGCCCGTCATTTCGGCCCCGATCCGGAGAAGCTAATGTGCTTCGCATAGCGAAGTCTAGTACGAAATACGAAATTCCCGCGCGAAAGCAGACGCGACGGGAGGATGCCGCCGCACTGTTGTGCGCGCGCAACGGGAAGCCGATGCGAAGAAGCGGCGCTAGCGCTTGAGCGAATGGAGCAGATACGGCCAGCGCTGCAGCGCGGACTCGATCTGGCGCGCCGCCGCATGGAGCGACGGCACGCGCGTTTCGATCAGCTCCTCGCGCGACACGCGCGTCGTCGAGGTCGAGCAGTTGATGGCGGCGACGATGCCGCCCTCGCGGTCGAACACCGGCACCGCCACCGAGACGATGCCATAGTCGAGTTCGTCCTGCGCCGATTCGAATCCGGCCCGCCGCACCGCCTGCAGCCGTTTCCGGAATTCGGTCTTCGAGGTCATGGTATGTTCGGTCAGCGGCGCGAAATCGGCCGCCTTCACATAGGCGTCGATCACCGCGTCGGGCTGGTAAGCGAGCAGCACGCGACCGAGCGAGGTCGCATAGGCCGGAAAGCGCGTGCCGACGCTGGCGCCCAGCCGGATGCGGCGGTTGGTCGAGACATGGACGAGATAGAGGATGTCCTGCGCCGACAGGATGGCGAGCGACGAGCTGTCGCCGGTCTGGTCGCGCAACAGCTGCAGCGGCGGCGCGGCGACTTCCTCGAGGTTCATCGAGGCGAGGAAGGCCGACCCGAACACCAGCACCTCGGGGCGCAGCAGGAACTTGCGACCGTTCTGCGCGACATAGCCCAGCTTGACGAGCGTGTGCAGGCAGCGTCGCGCCACCGCCGGGCTGAGCGCCGTCGCGGTGGCGACCTCGCTGAGCTGCATCTCGGGGCGGGACTGGTTGAAGGCGCGCAGCACCGACAGCCCGCGTTCGAGCGTCGACAGATATTCAGGGTCTTCCTTGGTCACCCCGCGCGCCATTGCCGCTCCCGCCCGATCCGCTCCGATTTCTCGCGGGATATAGGCAGGGCCGGCGCGCGAAGGCCATAGCCAATGCTATTCGGCGGCCTTCGCGGTCGGGGGCTTGACCGCCGCGTCATGCTCGCCGAGCGTCGGCGGCGGCAGCACGTCGAGCGCGCGCTCGCCGTCGAAGGAGACCGGGCTGCGGATGGTGCGGAACGCGCCCATCTGCGGATGCTCGGCGCCGACCTCGAGCTGCAGGTGCCTGACCTGGTCGCTCTCCAGCACTTCCTTGGACGAATAGACCGGCGAATGCGGCACCTCGGCGGCGGCGAGCCGGTCGCACCATTCGTCGATCGGCCGGGTGCGGAAGATCGGCGCCAGGAAGCCGAGCACCGCGTCATAGTTGGCGATGCGCGCCTTGCGGTCGGTGAAGCGCGGATCGTCGAACATGTCGGGGCGGCCGACGGCGCCGGCCAGCCCCTCCCAGAATTTCGCCGGCGACGACATGTGCAGCGCGATCCAGCGACCGTCGGCGCATTCGAAGACGTAGGATTGCGAGACGTTGGGCCGGCTGAACGGATTCATCACCTGGTCGGCGGCGAAATAATGCGTGAAGTCGTCGAGGTTGAAGTGGCACATCGCCTCGAGCATCGACACTTCGACCAGGCGGCCGCGCCCGGTGCGGTGCCGCTCGTGCAGCGCGCCGAGCACGCCATAGGCAGCGTAGAAGCCCGTCACCGCGTCGGCGATCGCCGGGCCGACGACGCGCGGATGCTCGGGATTTACCAGCAGCCGCAGGAAGCCGCTCGCCGCCTGCGCGACGGTATCGAACGCCGGCCGGTCGCGACCCGGCCCGGTCGCGCCGAAACCCGAGATCGAACAATAGATCAGCCGTGGATTGATCTTCTGCAGCCGCTCGGCGTCGACGCCGAGCCGCGCGGCGACGCCGGGCCGGAAATTCTGGATGAACACGTCGGCGTCGGCGACGAGGCGGTCGAGCGTCGCCAGATCTTCCGCCAGCTTGGTGTTGAGCGTGATGCTGCGCTTGTTGCGGTTGTAGGTCTGGAAATGCGGGCTGTAGAGCCCGCCCTCGAACGCGCGGAACGGGTCGCCGCCGTCGGGATTCTCGATCTTGAGGACGTCCGCGCCGAGGTCGCCGAGCAGCATGCCGGCGGCCGGCCCGGTGATGAAGGTGCCCATTTCGAGGACCTTCACGTCGCCGAGAACCTTCGCCATTCTGATCTCTCCTCGGGCAGTCGTCCCGAATATACGCCGGCCCCGCAGCGCTTCGCAATGCGAAAACTTTTTCGAATAACGCAGACTGACTTGACCATGCCGGCCGAAAGCGGGCAGGTTTCGCCGATCGAAACCAGCGTCGAAAGTCGAAGAACCCATGCGGATCGGCAAGCAGGACCAGCCGTACAGCGCGATCTCGACCTCGACCCCGACGAACATCACCGTGCGCGGCCGCGACCTGTGCGGCGAGCTGATCGGCCAGATCGACTTCACCTCCTATTTCTGGCTGCTCGTGACCGGCGACGCGCCGACGCCGCAGCAGCGCCTTTTCGCCGACGCGGTGCTGGTGGCGATCGCCGAGCATGGGCTGGTGCCGAGCGTGATCGCCGCGCGCATGACCTATGCCGCCGGCCCCGAAGCCTTCCAGGGCGCGGTCGCCGCCGGCCTGCTCGGCTGCGGCTCGGTCGTGCTCGGCAGCGCCGAGCTCGCCGGGCGTTTCCTGGCCGATCTGGTCGCGACGGCGAAGGCCGACGGGATCGACTTCGCCGAGGCGGCGCGGCGCGGCATCATGGCGCTGCGCGCCGAGAAGCGCGCCATCCCCGGCTTCGGCCATCCGCTGCACGCCGACGGCGATCCGCGCGCCAATCTGCTGCTGCGGCTCGCCGAAGAGAAAGGCGCGGTCGGCGATCATATCCGCATGGCCTATGCGGTGCGCGACGCGTTGCCGGCGGCGCTGGGTCGCGCGCTGCCGATCAACGTCAACGGCGCGATCCCCGCGGTGATGCTCGATGTCGGCTTCCCGGTGGCGGCGCTGAAGGGCGTGTCGCTGCTGGCGCGCACCGCCGGGCTGATCGGGCACCTTCAGGAGGAATCGGAGCGGCCGATCGGCTTCGTGCTGTCGAACCATGCGGCGGCCGCCATCGACTATGACGGCCCGCCGCCGGCCGCCTGACCCCAGCCCCCCTGATCGGAGACCGGCATGACGCTCTTCCCCACCTCGCTCGTCGGCTCCTACCCGCAGCCCGACTGGTTGATCGACCGCGCGAAGCTCGCCGGGCGCTTCCCGCCGCGCGTCCGCGCGAAGGAGCTGTGGCGCGTCGCGCCCGAGTGGATCGAGCAGGCGTTCGACGACGCGACGATCCTCGCCATCCGCGAACAGGAGCGCGCCGGGCTCGACATCATCACCGACGGCGAGATGCGCCGCGAAAGCTATTCGAACCGCTTCGCCACCGCGCTCGAGGGCGTCGATCTCGACAATCCCGGTGTCGCGCTCGACCGCAGCGGCGAGCCCAATCCGGTGCCGCGGATCACCGGCCGCATCCGCCGCAAGCATGCGGTGCAGGTGCGCGACGTCGAATTCCTGCGCGCCAACACCGACCGCACGATCAAGATCACCGTGCCGGGGCCCTTCACCATGGCGCAGCAGGCGCAGAACGACTTCTACGCCGACGAGGCGGAGATGGCGGCCGACTATGCGGCCGCGGTCAACGCCGAGATCAAGGACCTGTTCGCCGCCGGCGCCGACATCGTGCAGATCGACGAGCCCTATATGCAGGCCCGGCCCGACAAGGCGCGCGCCTACGGCCTCGCCACGCTCGACCGCGCGCTCGACGGCGTCACCGGCCGCACGGCGCTGCACATCTGCTTCGGCTATGCCGCGCTGATCCACGAGCGCCCCGAAGGCTATTCCTTCCTGCCCGAGCTCGGCGGCAGCGACGTGCGCGAGATCTCGATCGAGACGGCGCAATCGTCGCTCGATTGTTCGGTGCTGGCGAGCCTTGCCGGCAAGACCATCATCCTCGGCGTGCTCGACCTGTCGACGCACGAGATCGAGACCGCCGCGACGGTGGCGGCGCGCATCGAGCGCGCGCTGCCCTATGTCGAGCGCGAGCGGCTGATCATCGCCCCCGACTGCGGCCTCAAATATCTGCCGCGCGACGTCGCGTTCGGGAAGATGCGCGCCATGGTCGAGGGCGCCGCGCTGGTGCGCGCGGCCTGCACGACCGATGCGCCATAATTCGATATTCGAACTTTGGTTCGTAATACGAATTGATGGCGTATCGCGCCTGTGATAGCTTCCGCAGGGACGAACAGGGGAGAGACTTGATGGCCGCCGCCAAGCTTCCGAGCCGCCTTCACCACACCGCCTATGTCAGCAAGGACCTCGAGGCGACGCGCCGCTTCTACGAGGACGTGATCGGCCTGCCGCTGGTCGCCACCTGGTGCGAGAAGGATGAGCTGTTCGGTGCCGAACGCACCTATTGCCACTGTTTCTTCGGGCTCGCCGACGGCAGCGCGCTGGCCTTCTTCCAGTTCGCCGAGCCCGGCGACCAGGCGCTGTTCGGTCCGCCGATGCCCGAATCGCCCTTCCACCACATCGCGCTCAGCGTCGATGCCGAGACGCAGCGCGACATCGAGGCGCGGATCGCCGCCGCCGGCTATGTCGAGCCGCAGACCTATGTGCTCGATCACGGCTATTGCCGGTCGGTCTACATCAAGGACCCCGACGGCATGATCCTCGAGTTCACCGTCGATGCGCCCGAGGCCGACCAGATCAACGCCGAGCGCCGGCTCGACGCGCACAGCGAACTCAAGCGCTGGCTGGGCGGCAATCGCCGCATCAACAACCCGTTCCGCCACGAGGAGGCCGCCTGACCGGCGGCGACACGGGTCCCGCGCGGTGTCCGCGACGACGGTCCTCAACATCGCCGTCGACGACGGCTCGCTCCAGGTCGAGGTCGCGGGCAGCGGTCCGCCGATCGTGCTGCTGCATGGCTGGGCGCTCGACCGCCGCGTCTGGCGCGGCCAGGTCGCCGCGCTCGCCAGCGACTACCGGGTGGTCGCGGTCGACCGCCGCGGCTTCGGCCAGTCGAGCGCGCCGCCCGACCTCGCGCGCGAGATCGACGACCTGATCGTCATCCAGCGGACCCTGCAGCTCGGACGGATGACGCTAGTCGGCATGTCGCAGGCCGGGCGCGTCGCGCTGCAGTTCGCGCTCGCCTATCCCGAGCGTGTCGCCACGCTGGTGCTGCAGGGCGCACCACTCGACGGCTTCCTGCCCGAACCGCGCGGCGACGACGCCATCCCGATCGCCGCCTATGCCGGACTCGTGCGCGACGGGCACATCGAGCGGATGCGGCGGCTGTGGCGCGCGCACCCGCTCATGCGCACCCCCGCGCCCGTCGCGGCCGAGGTCGACCGCTGGCTCGACGGCTACGAAGGCCGCGACCTGTGGCGGAATCCGACGGCGCCGCTGTCGCCGATCGCCGGCGATCTCGAGGCGATCTTCGCGCCGGCGCTGGTGGTGACGGGCGAGCATGACACGCGCTGGCGGCAGCTGGTCGGCGACGCGCTCGCCTACGGCATTCCGCACAGCCGGCGCGCGGTGGTCGCGGGCGGCGAGCATCTCTGCAACGTCACGCATCCCGGCGCCTTCAACCAGCTGCTCGCCGGCTTCGTCGGCGGCCTCGCGCCGGGTCGCTAGGGCCAGAAGCGCTTGCTGGCGATCGCCGCGCCCTCGGCGAGAACGGCGAGTTTTGCCCAGGCCACCTCGGGATCGAGGCCGCCGCTGCCGGCATGGATGCTGAAGCCGCAATCGACGCCGGCGATCACCCGTTCGCGACCGACGAGGTTCGCATATTGGCCGATGCGCTGCGCTACCAGCTCGGGATGCTCGATATAGGTCGACTGGCACTCGATCACCCCGGGACAGAGGATCTTGCCCTCGGGCGGCCGCACCGTTTCGAACAGCGCATATTCATGCGCGTGCCGCGGGTTGGCCGCCTCGAACAGGATGGTGGCCGGCTTCGCCGTCCACACCAGGTCGATGATGTCGGCGAGCGGGACGTCGCAATGGTGAGGGCCCGGGTAGTTGCCCCAGCACAGGTGCATGCGCAGCTGCTCGGCGGGGATGTTCGCCACCGCATGGTTGAGCGCCTCGATATGCATCGCGATGCGCTTGCGGAATTCGGGCAGCTCGAGGTCGGTATATTGTACGTGCCGGCCCATCGCGAGATCGGGGCAATCGATCTGCAGCGTGATGCCCGCCGCGGCGATCGTCTCATATTCGTGACGCAGACCGTCGGCGATCGCGAACAGATACGCCTCGTGGCTGGGATAATGCTCATTTCCGAAGAACAGCGCGGTGACGCCGGGCGACGCCGCGCTCATGAAGGTGGCGCACCCGCCCGCCGCGGCGGCGAGCCGTTCGGCGTCGAGGCGCGGCGCTTCCATGTCCTTGACGCTGATCGGCGCGTTGCACGCCGGCGCGGTGCGCCGCGCGCGGCCGGTGTCGCCGAACACCTTCGCCTTGGTTCCCGGATAGTCGTCGAGATCCTGGAAGCTGTAGCTGGCGCTTTCGCCGCCGAAGCCGTGCAGCCGGTCCTTGATGTAGGTCGCATAGCTCGGCTTCGACATCTCGCCATCGTTGATGATATCGACGCCGGCCGCCGCCTGGCGCTCGACCATCAGCCGCACCGCGGCCTCGACCTCGCGATCGAACAGCGCGGCCTCGACGGGGGCGCCGTCCTGCTGCGCGAACACCAGCGCGAGCAGGCTGTCGGGTCGCGGCAGGCTGCCGGTGTGCGTCGTCAGGAAGCGATCGGTCGCCGAATTCATCATGCCTCCGCCGTCTGCCCGCGTGATCGCGCCGATGCGATCATCTCTGCCGGCCGCGCGAATTGATAGCGCTTGCCGCGCGCCCCGGCGATCCTAGCGACATTCAGAGAGCGAACGCCGCTACGGGTTCCGGCCGCCCGCCGCCGCGAGTTCGTAGAGCAGGTCGACGTAGAGCATCGTCGCCTCGTCGAGCCCGGCGATCTTGGGATCGCTGCTCCTGATCAGGAACCACTCGTTAGGGGCGTGGGCGCCGCTGCCACGGCCGACGCCGAACTGGCCGGTCGGCAGGTTGAGCGGCTTGCCGTTGAAGACCACCCCCGGCCAGCTGCCGGCGTTGCGCGGGGTGATCGTGTAGGGGATGCCCGCCGTCTCCAGCACGCGCTTCTGCGCCTGGATGAACGCGCTGTTCTCGTCGGTCTGGTTGGGGCCGTAGCCGCCGCTGACATTGACCTTCACGTCGTCGAAGCCGCGCTTGGCGAGATGCGCCTTCAGCTTGGTCTCGGCCTCGGCGCGCGTCATGTCGGGGACGAGGCGAAATTCGAGCTTGGCCTCGGCGCGGCCGGGCAGAACGGTCTTTCCCCCCTGCCCGGTATAGCCGCTGACCAGCCCCTGGATATTGACCGTCGGCTGCGACAGGAAGCGCTCGCTGCTCGTCTGGAAATCCTCGTCGCCGATCCAGCGGCCGATGCCGAGCTGCTTCTTGACCTCGGCCTCGTTCTGGCTCTTCACGCCGAGCGCGATCAGCTCCTTCTGCCGCGCGGTGAGCGGCTTCACATTTTCGAACCAGCCGTCGATCGTCGGCGTGTGGCCGTCGTCGGCGACGAGCGTGTCGAGCGCCTTCACCAGGCGCCAAGCCGGGCTTTCGATGCGGGCGTGGTTGCTCGAGTGGACGTCGGTCTTCGGATATCTGTCGCTGGTCTCGCCGCCGACGATCAGCTGGAATTCGACGGCGCCCTTGGCGCCCAGCGTGATCCCGGCCGATCCCTGCTGATTCTGCGACGCTGTCGGGATGAACACGCCGACCGTCTTCTTCAACGCCGCGGCGACCTCGGGCTGCGCGACGATCGTCGGGAAGTTGGGCGACGCGATCTCCTCCTCGCCCTCGGCGACGAGCACGAGGTTGACCGGCAGCTTGCGTCCGGTGGCCTTGAACGCCTGCAGCGCGGCGAGGAAGGCCATCTCGGGGCCTTTCTGGTTGACCGCGCCGCGCCCCATGATGACCTGGCCTTCGCCCGGCCGGTCGACCAGCCGGCCCTCGAGCGGCGGCGAGCTCCATTCGGCGGGGTCGAACTGCTTGACGTCGTACATGAAGTAGAGGCCGAGCGTGACGGGAGCGCCGGCGTCGAGCGTCGCGAAGACGCCCGGCACGCCGCCCGAGGCGACGACCTTGGCCTGCTGGAAGCCGGCGTCGAGCGCGAGGCGGCGCATATAGTCGGCGCCCTTGTCGACGTTGAGGCCCTCCGCCGCGATCGTCGGCAGCGCGATCCAGTCGCGCAGCGCCTGGACCGTCTGGTCGTGGCGCGCGACCACCGCGCGCTTGAGCTCGTCGCGTTGCGGCGTTTGTGCCGCGGCGGGCGCGGCGAGCAGGCACGTCGACAGCAGCAAGGCGAGTGAGCGCATGGATCTTCCTTCCCTGAGAAGCGGGAAGACTGGCGCACCCCGACGCCTCCGTCCAGAGCGATCGCCGCGTGATCGCGCTGCCGCCGACGCGGCGGTGCGCAGCTAGCGAACGAGGCAGCTATTGTCAGCGGCGCCGCAGCGCGGATAGTGGGCGGATGAACAGATCCCGCTTCGCCCGCATCGCGCTGCTGCTGTCGGCCGCCCTGCCCGTCTACTTCATCGTGGCGGCGCTCGGCACCAAATTCGGCTGGTGGGACTGGCGGACCGGGCTGCTGACGCTGATCGTCGGCGGGGGGCCGGCGCTGCTGGCGCTGGCGCTGCTCGTCGCGCTGGTCGCGCTGGCCGTCACGCTGTGGCGCCGGCCGCGCGACGGCTGGCGCACCGCCGCGGTGGCGGCGCTCATCCCGCTGCTCGGCTTCGGCTATCTCGGCTATGTGCGCAGCGAAAGCGCCGCGCTGCCGCCGATCCACGACATCGCCACCGATCCCGCCGACCCGCCGACGCTGTCGCCCGAACTGCAGGCGACGCGCGCGCGCCCCGGCGCCAATCCGATCGCCGACCTGACGGCGCCGCTGTCGGCGAACGAGATGTATCGCGACCCGCGCTTCGCCGCGGTCGCCGGCCGCTCGATTGCCGAACTGTCGCGCGAATCCTATCCCGACGTCGCGCCGCTGCGCGTCGACCGCGCGCCCGACGCCGCGTTCGACGCGGCGCAGGCGGCGCTCACGACCGCCGGGTTCGAGGTCACCACCGCCGATGCCGCCAGCGGGCGGATCGAGGCGGTGGCGGAGAGCTTCTGGTTCGGCTTCGAGGACGACGTCATCGTCCGCGTGCGGCCCGACGGCGACGGTTCGCGGATCGACCTGCGCTCGATCTCGCGCGTCGGCGTCAGCGACCTCGGCGCCAACGCCAAGCGCGTCCGCGCGCTTCTCGCCGACATCAGGAAGCGTCTGGCCTGAACAGGCGCACCGCCAGCGCGGTGCGCTGCACGACGGTGAGCAGGCAGAGCGCGGCATAGCCGTAGGCGAGCAGCGCGAAGCCCGCCGGCCACAGGCACATCGCGACGAACACCGCGATCGTCTCGCCGCCCTCGGCCAGGCCGGTCGAGTAGAAGAAGCTCTTGCGACCGTGCGCGATCGTCTCGGCGCCGCGCTTTGCGGCGATGACCGCGAAGGCGAGAAAGCTGGTGCCGGTCAGCACGAAGCTCGCGACGAGCACCAACGCCGGGACGGCATGCGCAGGATCGGCGAGGCCGAAGCCGACGGGCACAGCGACGTAGAAGGCGAAGTCGGCGACGATGTCGAGATAGCCGCCGAGGTCGGTCGGCGTCCGAACGCGCGCCACCGCGCCATCGAGCCCGTCGAGCAGCCGGTTGAGCAGGATCAGCGCCAGCGCCAGGCCGAAGGCGCCGCCGGCGGCCGCCGCCGCGCCGCCCAGGCCGATCGCCAGCCCGGACAGCGTCAGCGCGTTTGCCGCGACGCCGCGCGCCGCGAGCCACCGTGCCGCGGCGTCGAGCGGCGGGTCGATCAGCGGGCGGAGCCGGGCGTCGAACATCAGGCGAGCGTCACCAGGCCGATGACGGCGCCGGTCATCATCGAGGCGAAATTGCCGGCGATCCAGCTCTTCAACCCGAGCCCCGCCACCTCGGCGCGCCGCGCCGGCGCCAGCGTGCCGATCGTCGAGACCAGCAGGCCGATGCTGGCGAGATTGGCAAAGCCGCACAGCGCGTAGACGACGATGAGCTGGCTGCGCGGATCGAAGGTCGTCACCGGCAGCCGCGCGAGCTCGAGGTAGGCGACATATTCGTTGAGGATCGCCTTGGTGCCCATCAGCGAGCCGGCGGCGGGCGCCTGGTCCCACGGCACGCCGAGCGTCCACATCAGCGGCGCGAACAGCCAGCCGAAGCCGCGCTTCACGGTGAGCGGCGCGCCGTCGATCGCCGGCAGCAGCAGCAGCATCTGATCGACGAGCGCGACCAGCGCGAAGATGACGATGATGACGCCGATGACCGCGAGGAACAGCTGGATGCCGTCCATCGTGCCGCGGATGATCGCGTCGATGCTGCTGTCGTAGCGCAGCGCGGCGTCGCCCTGCGCATCGGTCGCGGTGGCCGATTCGCCGGGCACCATCAGCCGGGCGATCAGCACCGCGGCGGGCAGCGAGATGATCGACGCCGAGATCATGTGGCCGACCGCGTCGGGGACGACCGGCGCCAGCGTCTGCGCATAGAGGACGAGGATCGCGCCCGAGATCGTCGCCATCGCCAGCACCATGACCGCGAACAGTTCGGCGCGGCTCATGCGCTCGAAATAGGCGCGCACGACGAGCGGGCTTTCGACGACGCCGAGGAACAGGTTCGCGCCGGCGCTCAAGCCCACGACGCCGCTGACGCCGAGGCTGCGCTGCAGCAGCCACGACAGGCCGCGGACGATCCAGGCGAGGATCCCCCAATGCCACAGCAGCGCGGCGATCGCCGAGAACACGATGACCAGCGGCAGGATCTGGAAGGCGATGATCACCGGCGGCGTCGCGCCGTCCTTGAGCGCGAAGGGCAGCTCGGCGCCGCCGAGATAGCCGAACATGTAGCTCGACCCGACCAGCGTCGCACGCTCGACCGCCGCCACCGCATGGTTGGCGAGCGTCACCACGTCCCACACGACGGGCACGCGCACAATGAGCAGCGCCAGCGCGAGCTGCAGCAGCAGCGCCGCGCCGATCCACCGCCAGGTCGGCCGCGCGGCGCGATCCTCGGACAGCAGCCACGCCCCCAGCAGCAGCAGCCCGATGCCGATCAGCCCCTGCCCCTGTTGAACGATCGCCACGCTGCCCCCGATCAGAATTTGAACGCCGCGCCGAACTGGAATTGCCGCGGCGGGCCGGCATTGCGCTGGACGAACGGCGCGCCGCCGCCGAACTGGACCTGGTTGGACGTCGTCGCCGCATTGGCGAAGCCGGACTCGTTGTTCGCATTGAGAAGGTTGAACACATCGGCGGAAAGCTCAAGCGCGCCGAAGGCGACGGGCAGCGAATAGCGCAGCCCGAGGTCGATCGTCGTCGACCAGGGCAGCCGCGCCGAGTTGCGCCCCACCCCGGGGTATCGGTCGGAGCCGCCGACATAGGTCTCGCCGAACGACGAGCCGTCGCCGTTCAGGTCCTGCGTGCCGAAGAGCGCCGCATCGGGCGCGAGGTTCACCGGCTGCCCCGACTGGAACAGCCCGGCGGCGGTAACGGTGAGCCGGTCCACGGGGCGGAAGTAGCCGACCGCCGAAATGACATGCCGGCGGTCGTTGGCCGAGGGGCCACGGTCCGCCGCGAAGTCGTTGGCGCTCGAGGCGCGGAAGTTAATGTCGTCGGTATCGTTGGTGAGCTTCGACAAGGTGTAGCTGACGTCGAACCCCCAGCGCTCGGTGCCGAGCGGCCGGGTGGCGCGCAGCACCAGCGCGCGATAGCTGGCCTCGCCGCCGGTTTCGGTGACGGTGATCTGGCGCGCGCCGCCGGGAACCGGGCCGACGGGCCGCGTAGCATCCGCCGCGGCCTGCGAGCGCACCAGCCCCAGCGACTGGGCGAGCGCGGCCCGCGCCGCATTGTCGGGCTGCGCGCGCAGCAGCGCGATGGTGGCGGGGGTCAGCGCGGCGAGGTTGGACGTGAACGGCGCCGGCGCGTTGAGGTCGCGCAGCCGCGGCAGGTGGTGCGACTTGCTGTAGATCGCGTCGATCGCCAGCGAGAGCGTCGGCGTCGCGGCATATTGATAGCCGGTGCTCAGCTGCAGGCTATATGGGCTGTCATAGCCGGCGGGGTTGAGGATCCGCGCCTCGTTGAGCATCGCGGTGGCGCGCTGATCCTGCACCGCGGCGGCGGACGGGCAGGCGCTGGCCGAGGCACAGGGCACGGATGCCGTCAGATTGCCGTCGAAGGTCAGCGGAGCGAGCGCAACGCCGGGGGCGATGATGCCGCGCGCCTGCAGCTGCGCCAGCTGGCCCCGGAGGCCCGCCGACCGGCTGTTGCGCTGGAGCGCGTCGGAAATCACCGCATAGCCGAGCTTGCCGGTGAACAGGCCGGCGCCGAAACGCAGCGCCGACCGCGCGTCGGGACGATAGTTGAGCGCGAGCCGCGGTGCGACATTGTCGACATCGCCGCCGCCGCCGCCCTTGGCGGTGAGCGTGTCATAGTCCCAGCGCACGCCGAGCGTCGCCGTCAGCTCGGGCGAGACCTGCCACTCGTCCTCGACATAGGCGGCGAACAGCGTCTGGCTGGTCCCGAAGGTCGCCGGGCGCAGTTCGACCGCATAGTCGAGAACGCGCGGGTTGAGCGCCAGCACGTCAGCGGCGCTGAGGTCGAGCCCGGCCCCGGCGGCGCGCAGCTGCGCGATCTGCGCCGGCGTCAGTTCGACGGTGAAATTGCCGTCGGGGTTGCCGCCGCCAGCAAGCGCGAAGCTCGAGCGGATGACGTCGGCGCCGACGCTGAGGCGATGATCGCCGAGGCGGCGCTGCAGCCGGTGGACGGTCTGCCAGGTGCGTTCGAGATCGTCGAACACGAAGCCGGGGTGGCCGACCGCGCCGATCGTCAGCCCGCTCTGGTCGCGCAGCGTGACGCGCGGGCCCGGGCCGGCGATCGCCTCGCCATAGTCCCAGCGGAAGCGGCTGAACTGGACGCTGCCGTCATAGGCCCAGTCGGCGCCGGCATAGGCGAGCGAGCCGGCGACGATCGTCGAGAAGCGATCCTGCTGCTGGCCGGCGGAGGGGAAGGTCGAATTGCCGCCGCCGAGGCCGCCGCCCGGGCGGTCGATGGTGACGCGACCGATGTTGGTGCGCAGCGTCGCCGTCCAGTCGTCGCCGACGCGCTGGTCGAGGCGCAGCGACGCCAGCAGCGAGCGGTTGGTGCCGCGCACGTCGTCGACGACGCCGAGCGCCGGCGCATCGACCGTCTGCACGATGCGGTCGCGCGTCGCCTCGACATTGGCGTAGAAGAAGCTGCGGTCGCGCACGATCGGCCCGCCGATCGCCCCGCCCGCCTGCCAGCGTTCGAAGCTCTCGCCGACGGCGTTGCCCGACAGGTCGCGGCGCGGAAACGCCGAGGCGGCGTCGAGCGGGCGACCTGGCCGGACGAGCGTGTAGGCTTCGCCGCGCCATTCGTTCGAGCCCGAGGGCGTGGTCACGTTGACGATGCCGTTGGCGGTGCGCCCGTAGGCGACCGAATAGCTGTTGGCGAGGACGGTCACCTCGCGCGCGAAGCCGAGCGGCACCGGGAATTTGGGGCCGCCGAGGAAATTCTCGTTATTGTCGAGGCCGTCGATCAGATAGTTGGTGTCGAGCCCGTTCGAGCCGTTGATCGAGATCGCCGGCGATTCGGGGAAGAAGCCCGTCGACGGCACGACGTTGGGGAGCCGCACCAGCGCCCCGAACAGGTCGCGACCCTCCACCGGCAGCGCGCGCAGCTGCGTCTCGCCGAGCGACGCCGACACCTCGGCATTGACCAGATTGATCGCGGTGACCGACCGCGCGGCGGTGACGACGATCTCGCCGCCCGCGTCGGCCTCGGCCAGGGCGAGCGTCACCGAACTGGTGAAATTGTTGCGCAACGACAGCGGCGCGCTTTCGCCCGCCGCGAGCGCGGCCGTGGCGGCATGGCGGACGACCCAGGCGCCGCCGGTCGGCAGCGCCTCGAGCCTGATCTGTCCGTTGGCGTCGGTTCGCGCCGCGCGCGCGACGCCGAGCGCATCATTGGCGATCACCACATCCGTATCGGGCAGCGGCGCGCCGCTGTTGGCGCTCACCACGACGACCTGCAGACCAGCCTGCTGCGCGAGCGCGGGAGACGCGACGTACAGCATCGCCGCCGCCGCCCATTTCATGCGTCGGAATGTCATTTCACGCCGCGCGCCATCCAGCGGTCGAACGACAGGCGATCGTCGTCGCGAAAGGCGATGAGCACGATCGTCGCCGCCGCCATGCCGAGCGACGGGAAGAACAGGATCTGGTTGGCGCCCGGCGCGAAGAGATAGAGGCCGAGCGGGTCGAGGAGATATTTCCAGATCGCCGCGGCGCCGCCGACGAGCATCACCGCCTGCGCCGGATAGCTGACGCGTCGGAACAGCCCGAGGATGGAGAAGGTGCCGACGACGAGGAGCAGGATGCCCCACGCCATCTGGATCGCGCTGTCGGCGGCGAACCCGTCATAATATTTCTGGCTGAGCCCGGTCCCACGCTCGGGCGCCATGACGCGCACCAAGCCCCAGATGACCAGCAGCAGCCCGGTCGAAACGCGCAGGAACAGCAGCGAAAAGGCTTTCATCGCGATGCTTTCAGATCGGGCGTCGGGGCGGAGCGGCCCTGAAGCCATGGTTGGTGAGCACTCGATACGCGGGTGTTCAGGCGGCGCATGGCTGGCCGGCGCCGACGAAATGCAGATCGGCGAAGGCAGCGCGCGCCCGCGATCCGGTGTTGTCGGTGTCCGAAGCGATCGCGACCTGGATCGGCCGCCCCGGCACGCCGCCGAACGCCCGGGCGAAATCGGCAGCGATATCGGCACGCTCGCTCACCCAGCGGCCGGCGGCACCGGCGCCGGTTTCAGCGACGATCAGCTGCGCGCGGTCGGTGTAGGCGCTGCGCCGTTCGGTGCCCACCGCATTGCGATTGTCCCAGACATAGTTGATTGCCGCGTCGGGCAGGTCGGCGCCGAACAGGCCGCGCGCCAGCCGCAGCTTGAAGCGCGTGCCGGCACCGAGGCTGGCGTCGGGTATGTCGAAGGCAACGTAAACCCGCGCGGCATAGTCGTCGCCCGACTTGCGGCGCATGTCGGCCGCGGCAACGGGGGCGTCGACGCGCCAGCGCCAGCACAGCAGCGGCGTCGCCGCCAGATCGACGGTGACCGGCCGCGCCAACAGCGCCATGCTGGCGTCGGCGGTGGCCTCGATGGCGGCGACGCCGTCGACCGACGCGAGCCGGTAGCGCGTCGGCGGCGCCTTGCCGCCGACCGCGACGACGCGCCACGGCGCCGGCAGCGCGCCGTCGGCGGGGAAGCGCCCGATCCACAGCGGCGCGGGCACCACCATCAGCAGCGTCAGCATCACCGGCGCCTCCAGTCGTGATAGCGCCCGACCAGCCGCAGCAGCGCCTCGGGCTTGTGCGCCTTCTTCCACTCGCCGGCGGCGAATTTGTTCGCCTCGGCCATCGTCGGGTAGGTGTGGATGGTGGCGAGGATCTTGTTGAGGCCGAGCCCATGCTTCATCGCCAGCACATATTCGGCGAGCAGTTCGCCCGCATGCTCGCCGACGATGGTAACGCCGAGGATGCGGTCCTTGCCCGGCGGGGTCAGCACCTTGACGAAGCCGTGCGTCGCGCTCTCGGCGATCGCCCGGTCGAGATCGTCGAGCGGATAGCGCGTCACCTCATAGGCGATGCCGGCGGCGCGCGCGTCCTGCTCATTGAGGCCGACGCGCGCGATCTCGGGATCGAGGAAGGTCGTCCACGGGATGACGCGATAGTCGGCGCGGAAGCGGCGGACCGCGCCAAACAGCGCGTTGACGCTGGCGAACCAGGCCTGATGCGACGCGACATGGGTGAACTGGTAGGGCCCGGCAACGTCGCCCGCCGCATAGATGTTGGGAAAGCGCGTCGCGAGATAGGCGTCGGTCTGCACGGTCTTGTCGGTCTCGATGCCGAGCGCCTCGAGGCCATAGCCTTTCAGCCGCGCCGCCCGGCCGACCGCGACGATCAGCACGTCGAAGCCGATCGCGCGCTCGCCCTCGCCTGAGCGCAGGATCAGCCGCTTCTCGCCGTCGGCGACCTCGCAGCGCAGCGCCTCGTGGCCGGTCAGCAGCGCGACGCCCGAGTCGGCGAGCGCGGCGGCGGCGAGCGCCGCGGCATCCGCATCCTCGCGCGGCAGGATGCGGTCGCCGCGTTCGACCTGCGTGACCGCGGCGCCGAGCCGCGCCAGCGCCTGCGACAGCTCGCAGCCGATCGGGCCGCCGCCGAGCACCGCGATGCGCCGCGGGATGGCATCGAGATCGGCGAGCGCGTCCCACATCGTGTCGCTGGTCAGATAGCCGGTGGCGTCGAGCCCCGGCAGCGGCGGCACGAAGGGTTCGCCGCCGGCGGCGATGACGATCGCGCGCGTCGTCAGCCGCTGGCGCTCGCCGTCGTGAGGCTCGATCTCGACCGTCCACGGATCGACGATCGTCGCGCGGCCGAGCACGACGTCGACGCCGAGCCCGGTGAAGCGCTCGACGCTGTCGTGCGGCTCGATCGTCGTGATCACCTCGCGGATGCGCGCCATGGTGCGGCGGAAGTCGAGCGCGGGTTCGACGTCCCGGAGGCCGTAGCGCGAGGCGTGGCGCATCGCTTCGGCGATCTTGGCGCTCTTGATCAGTGCCTTGCTGGGGACGCAGCCGGTGTTGAGGCAGTCGCCGCCCATCTTGTGCGCTTCGACCAGCGTTACCTTCGCCCGAACCGTGGCTGCGATGAGCGCCGACACCAGCCCGGCCGACCCGGCACCGATCACCACCAGGTTGCGATCGAAGCGGCGCGGCCGCGTGAAGCCGGCATAGACGCGCCGCGCCGCAAGGCGCGCGATGATCCATTTGGCGATCCACGGAACGATGCCGAGCGCGGCGAACGACGCGATGAGCCCCGGCGAGGCGATGCCCGACAGGCTGTCGATCTGCGCCAGCTGCGTCCCGGCGTTCACATAGACGATCGTGCCGAGCAGCATGCCGACCTGGCTGACCCAGGCGAAGGTCCAGGTGCGCAGCCGCGTCAGCCCCATCAGCAAATTGACGAGGAAAAAGGGGAAGATCGGCACCATGCGCAGCGTGAACAGGTAGAAGGCGCCATCCTGCTCGACGCCGCGGTTCATCGCCTTCAGCCGGTCGCCGAAACGCCGCTCGATCGCATCGCGCGCGAGGAAGCGCGAGACGAGGAAGGCCAGCGTCGCGCCGATCGTCGAGGCGAAGGAGACGACGATCGTGCCGACGAGCACGCCGAACAGCGCGCCGCCGGCCAGCGTCAGCACCGCCGCGCCCGGGAACGACAGCGCGGTGGCGACGACGTAGATCGCGAAATAGGCGCCGATGGTGAGCAGCGGATGATCGCGGTAGAAGCCGGCGAGCGCGCCCGCCTGCGCCTTGATCGAATCGACCGTGAGCAGGCTGCCGAGATCGAAGGCGACGAAGGCCGCGAAGGCAGCCGCGATGACCGCGACCACGAGATATTTCTTCACGCGATCCCCCTGCTTGACCGATCGGCCCGCGAGTGCCGTTCGCCCGATTGTGTGACGAGGTTACAGCGTGCGCGACAGACGACGAAATTTTGCGACCCAGCGGCGATCGATCCAGTCCTTCAGCCGCCACACCCAGCGCCCTTCGAACGCCAGCCCGCCCCACGACAGGATGGCGCGGCGATCGCCGGTCGACAGCAGATAGAGCGTCTGCCGACGCGGCGCATAGACCGCCGGGGCCGCCGCACCGTCGATTAGGGCGCGCAGGTTGGCGGCGACGATCGGCCCGGCGTGGACGGCATGGACGCCGGCATGCGCCACGGGCGTGTCGACTCGCTGCGCCGCGTCGCCGGCGGCAAACAGGTGGCGGTGGCCCAGCGCGCGATGCTGCGCGTCGACCTGCACGAACCCCGCCGCATCGAGCGCGAGGCCCGATCCGGCCAGCCAGCGCGGCGCGCCGCTGCCGGTCGCGACGATCGCGAGGTCGGCGGCGACGGCGGTGCCGTCGGACAGTCGCACCTCCCCCGCCGCCGCGCTGCCGTCGCGCTCGATCACCGCCACACCGCGCCGCGCCAGCGCCTGCGCCACCTTGCGGCGGACGGTGGCCGCCAGCGCGGGCAACAGCCCGGCGTCCCCGGCGATCAGCCGCAGCTCGGCCTCGGCAAAGGCGCTCCGCAGCGCCAGCGCGATCTCGACCCCCGCCGCGCCGCCGCCGATCACCGCGACCGCGCGCGGCGGCGCTTGCGCCTGCCGGCGCGTCCAGGTTTCGACGAACCGGTCGATCGGCTGCACCGCGACCGCGGTGTCGGGCAGCGCGCCCGCGCCCTCGGGGGCCTCCCCGCCGGTCGCGATCGACAGCCAGTCGAACGCGATCGGTGGCGCGCCCACGAGTTCGACCTCGCGGCGGGCGAGCGACAGGCCGACGAGGCGATCGACGATCAGCCGGACGCCGGCGCGCGCGGCGAGCGGCCCGAGCTCGATCGTCGCTTCGTCGAGGCGATAGATGCCCGCCAGCCAGCCGGGGATCATGCCCGAATAGCGCGTCGTCGGCTGCGCGGAGATCAGCACCGTTTCGACATCGGGCGGGCCGCGCTCGATCCAGTCGGCGAGCAGCTGCAGATGCGCATGGCCGCCGCCGGCCAGCACCAGCCGGCGGTTGCGCGCCGGCGCGCTCACCAGCGGACGAGGCGCGGCACGACCGCCCGGCCGATCGCCGCGCTGACGAGGATCGCCGCGCCATGCCAGATCGCGGTGTGAAACAGATCGTCGTGCGCGCAGTGGAAGCCGAAGGCGAAGGCGCCGATGCTGCCGCCGGCGATGCCGGTGAGCAGCCCGGCACGCGCCGGCGAGGTCGGCGCGCCGCGGCGCAGCCACAGCGTCAGCCCCGCCATCACGATCAGCCCGAGCGCGACGCTCGCGACGGCGCACAGCGGTTCGCCGGAGCCGTGCGGCGAGATCGGCTGCGGCTCGATCAGCTGCATCAGCAGCGCGGCGGCGGGGAGCAGCGCCGTCATCGCCGCCGCCCACGTCCAGCCGTCGTGGCGGTTGCCGACCTGCGGCCGCGCCATCGACACGGTGGTGGCGGCGGCGGCGATCCCCAGCATCGCGTAGAGCCCGTTGGCGAGCAGGAACATCGGCGCGACATGGCCGGTCGCGATCCCGGGGCGCAGCCCGAGCGCGAACACGACGATCGCCACCGTCAGCGCCGCGGCCGCCGCGAACAACGCCAGCCCGCGCCAGCGGCGCAACGGCGTCGCCGGGCCGAGGTCGTCGACCAGCGCCGCGATCAGCGCGTCTGGATCGCTCGGCTTCACCGTCATTCCCTCTCGACCAGCACCGCGAGCTTCTTCAGCCCGCGGTGGATGTTGACCTTGACCAGCGACTCGCTCTGCCCCGTCGCCGCGGCCGCCTCGGCGACCGAGCTGCCGTCGATGCGCACCATGCGGATGACGCGCGCCTGCCGCTCGGGCAGCTGCGCCAGCAGCCGGTCGAGGCTGAGCCGCGCGCTCAGCGCATCCTCGTCGCTCGCCACCGCCACCTCCGCGACCGGCGACTCCTCGGCGGCGCGGTAGATGCGGCGCAGCTGGTCGACCCAGCGATAGCGCGCGATTGCCGCCAGCCACGGGATGAACGGCCGGCCGGGATCGTAGCTGGCGAGCTTGCGATGCAGCGAAATCAGCGTTTCCTGGACGAGATCGTCGAGGAACCCCGGCGCGACGCGGCGGGCGAAGTAGCGCCGCAGCCAGCCGTTCGCCTCGTGCAGCAGCACCGCATAGCTCTGCCGGTCGCCCTTCTGCGCATTGACCATCAGCCGGGCGAGCGTGGCATCGTCGGCGATCATCGCCGCTGCACCGGCCCGCGGCGGACGCGAACGGGGCGCAGGCGGTTGATTGCTCGCTTCATTGCCGTGCCTCCCCTTCGAGTCATCTATGCGTTGTTCGATCGAAGGTCGCCTCTGGTTACATCGCAATCAGGGCGGTGCGTCCCGCCGGGACGCATGGCCAGGTCACGCACCAAGCAAGCTCCGATCGCCGCACGCCCTACGCTTTGCGCGCCACAATCGTGAGCCAAGGCCCCTGGACGCCGTCGTACCCGCCCCCCGTCGTTTCGTTCACCGCGAGGTCCGCCCATGGCGCTGCAGCCTGATAGAGCTGAAGCGCCTGTGGAGACGAGAGGTAGTTGAAGTAGCGGCCGAAGCGATCCCGGCCAGCCTGTCCCCCACCCTTATAGCTGGCAAAGTGCCATCCGCCCGGGATCAGCGCGGCGTGGATGCGGGCCAGCACCGACGGCAGATCGTCGACCGGCACGTGGAGGAGCGATGCGGACGCGTAGACGGCATCATAGGCCTCCCGCTCCTCGAGCTCGTCGAAGCGCATGATGCGGACGGGTATGCCGAGACGCTGTTCAGCCCTTGCCGCAATCTCCGGTGTGCCGTCGGTAGGGTGCACCACGAATCCGCGCTTCAACATGAACTGGGCGTCCAGCCCGCCGCCACACCCCAGTTCCAGGACGCGGGCGCCGGGGCGCAGGAGCCCGAGAAAGCCTTCCAGATGCCGGTTTACGCCGCCCTTGCCCGAGGCGGTGTAGACGGGCGCTTCGTGCGAATAGAAGCGTAGCGTCGCGGGATCATGGGGCATCGACGTCAGCCTGCGATGTCATTCGCGCGGTCAAGCGAGCGAGGCCTCGGGTCGCGAGGGAGGCTTTCCTCGGTCGGTCAGCCACTCTCGCAAAATCGCGTTGACCGCCTCGGGCGCCTCTTGCTGCACCCAGTGGCTCACGTCCGGCAGCCGTCGCAGCGTGAAGTCGCGCACATAGTGCCCCGTCCCCTCGGTCGTCGCGATGTCGAGCGCCAGGTCCGCCTCGCCCCAGATCAGCAGCGTCGGCACGTCGATGACCGGATAGGCCTCTCCCGAAGTCAGCGTGCGGTTGCGCGCCGCGGCGCGGTACCAGTTGACCATCGCGGTCATCGCGCCCGGCGCCTGCGCGGCGCGGGCATAGACGTCGAGATCGGCGCGCGGGAAGCGGCGCTTGTCGACCGCGCTGTCGCGGAACGCGCCGCGGATCGCGCGCGCGTCGTTGGCGGTGAGCAACTTTTCGGGGAGCCAGGGCAGCTGGAAGAAGAACATGTACCAGCTCTTCTTCAGCTGCTTCCACGTCCGCAGTTCGCGCGCGAAGCAGGCCGGGTGCGGGCAGTTCATCACCACCAGCCGGGCGAGCGGCCGGGCGCGCCGGATGGCGAAGTGCCAGGCGATCGCGCCGCCCCAGTCGTGCGCGATCAGCGCCACCTCCCTGGCGCCGCTGGCATCGATCAGCGCGGCGGCGTCGGCGACGAGCTTGTCGGCATCATAGGCGGCGATGCCCTGCGGCCGGCTCGATGCGCCATAGCCGCGCTGGTTGGGCGCCCAGACGCGGTAGCCCAGCTCGGCGAGCAGCGGCATCTGGTGGCGCCACGAGAAATTGAGCTCGGGAAAGCCGTGGAGGAGGAGCGCGAGACGGTCCCCCTCCCCCGCCTCGGCCACCTCGAAGCGCAGGCCGTTCGCCTCGACCCAGCGGTTGCGGATGCCGCTCGCGGAATCGGGGTCCCAGCTCCACTCGGACATAGATGCCTCCTGCTCTCGCGCCCGAGCATAAGCATTTCGCTGAACGCGAAAACGCGCGTTCTAGGGAGCGAGGCCGAAGCCCTGCATCGTCGTCGGCATCACCGCGACCGCCTCGATCGGCTCCGCATCCTCGCGATAGGGAATGACGACCGAGCGCGCGTGCAGCTGCAGCCCGGCGCCCTTGCCATAGACCGGGTCGCCGACGATCGGATGGCCGAGATAGGCGGCGTGGACGCGGATCTGGTGGGTGCGGCCGGTCTTCGGGCGGAACTCGACGAGCGCCTTGCCGCCCTTGCGGTCGAGCACGCGCCAGTCGGTGACCGCGGGCTTGCCCTTCGGGTCGACGACGATCCGCCAGCCGTCGGCCGCCGAGCTGATCTTGCGCAGCGGCGCGTCGAGGCGACCGGAATCGGCGGCGGGTTCGCCCGACAGGACGGCCCAATAGACTTTCTCGACCTGCCCCGCCTCGAACAGCTGGCCGAGCCGCTTGGTCGCCTTGGGATGGCGGCCGAGCACGAGGCAGCCCGAGGTATCGCGATCGAGCCGGTGCGCCGGCTGCGGGCGGCGCTGAAAGCCGAAGCGCAGGTCGTCGAGATGGTCTTCGAGACTGCGCGGCGTCGCCGGCCCCGGATGGACGGCGAGGCCCGCAGGCTTGTCGATGACGACGACATGCGCGTCGATGTGGAGGACCCGGCCGGTGAACATGGCCGAGCGCCTAGCATCCCGCGGCCCGTTCTCCTACGCCAGCCTTGCCATTTTCGCCTTTCGGCGCCATATAGCCGGCCGCTGCGCGGCGCGTTGGAAAGGCGACGGCCGGCTCGAATCAATCCTCGCGGAGGGAATTGAATGGCGAAGGAAGAAGCGCTTCGCTTCGACGGTGTTATTGCGGAAATCCTGCCCGACGGACGTTTTCGCGTAAAGCTCGAGAACGACCACGAGATCATCGCCTACACCGCCGGCAAGATGCGCAAGAACCGAATTCGCTCGATCGTCGGCGACCGCGTCCAGGTCGAAATGACGCCCTACGACCTGGACAAGGGCCGGATCGTCTTCCGCGAGAAGACCGCCCCGATACCGATGAACCAGCGGCGCTTCATCCGTCGCTAAGTAGGAGGCCTCCCCCGTGGCCGACGACACCGAGTACCGCACCGTCAACTTCCGCCAGACCGACTATGCCACGGGCTGCGTCACCAACGAGGAAGTCGAGGCGCCGATCATCGCCCGCCACCGCGACCACGACGTCGTCGAGCTGCCGAACGGCGCCACGATGCCGGTGCGCAAGCAGCCCGCGGTGCGCCTCGCCTGAGGGCTTTTCCTTGACATTTTCGGGCGCCGCCGCTACCTGCGCGCCCTTGCCGAAATTCCGGACACTGGAGTGAACGATGGCGCGCGTCACCGTCGAAGATTGCGTCGACAAGATCCCGAACCGCTTCGACCTCGTGCTGGCCGCCGCTCAGCGCGCGCGCCAGATCTCGTCGGGCGCCGAGCTGACCATCGATCGCGACCGCGACAAGAACCCGGTCGTGGCGCTGCGCGAGATCGCCGAAGTCACCGTCAAGCCCGCCGAGCTGCAGGAGGCGATCGTCGCCGGCATGCAGCGCGTGATCGTCGCCGATGACGACGCGCCCGACGAAGTCGGCTCGCTGCAGGCGTCGGCCGAGGCGCTTCGCCTCACCGCTGCGCAGCCGCCGCGCAACACCAATCTCGGCGCCGACTACGAATAGTCGGCGCTCGCCTTGCGGGCCGTCCCCTGGCCTTCCAATATAGCAGGGGTGTTCAGGCCGCAGGGAAATTAGGTGCTTCGTCAGTACGAGCTGGTCGAACGGGTCAAGTCCTACGACCCGGACGCCGATGAGGACTTGCTCAACCGGGCCTACGTCTTTTCGATGAAGGCGCACGGGTCGCAGCTCCGCGCCAGCGGCGACCCCTATTTCTCGCACCCGATCGAGGTCGCCGGCATCCTCACCGACCTCAGGCTCGACGACGAGACGATCGCCACCGCGATCCTCCACGACACCATCGAGGACACCGTCGCGACGCCCGAGCAGATCGAGCGGCTGTTCGGCGCCAACGTCGCGCGGCTGGTCGACGGCGTCACCAAGCTGTCGCGCATCGAGGCGCAGACCGAGAGCGAGCGCGCCGCCGAGAATTTCCGCAAGTTCCTGCTGGCGATGTCCGACGACATCCGCGTGCTGCTGGTCAAGCTCGCCGACCGGCTGCACAACATGCGCACGCTCCACCACATCACCAACCCGGAGAAGCGCCGCCGCATCGCCCGCGAGACGATGGACATCTATGCGCCGCTCGCCGAGCGCATCGGCATGTACGAGTTCATGAACGAGCTGCAGGAGCTCGCCTTCAAGGAGATCGAGCCCGAGGCCTATGCCTCGATCATCAAGCGCCAGGCGCAGCTGCGCGCCGGCGGCGGCGACATGGTGGCGCGCATCACCAGCGGCATCCGGCTGCTGCTGTCGCAGAACGGCATCGAGGCCGACGTCACCGGCCGCGAGAAGCGGCCCTATTCGATCTGGCGCAAGATGCAGGAGCGCCACATCGCCTTCGAGCAATTGTCCGACATCATGGCGTTCCGCGTCATCGTCGACGACGCCGACGACTGCTACCAGGCGCTCGGCGTCATCCACCGCCGCTGGCCGATGGTGCCCGGCCGCTTCAAGGACTTCATCTCGACCCCCAAGCGCAACGGCTATCGCTCGATCCACACGACGGTGATCCACAGCGACCAGATGCGCATCGAGATCCAGATCCGCACGCAGCGCATGCACCGCGAGAACGAGATCGGCCTCGCCGCGCACTGGGCCTACAAGCAGGGGGTGAAGGGTCCCGGCGCGCAATATCCCTGGCTGAGCGACCTGCTCGAGATCCTCGAGCATGCCGCCTCGCCCGAGGAGCTGCTCGAGCACGCCAAGCTGGCGATGTACCAGGACACGGTGTTCTGCTTCACGCCGAAGGGTGAGCTGATCCAGTTGCCGCGCGGGTCGACGCCGGTCGACTTCGCCTATGCGCTCCACACCGACGTCGGCGACACCACCGTCGGCGCCAAGGTCAACGGCCGCGTCGTGCCGCTGCGCACCCGGCTGCAGAACGGCGACCAGGTCGAGATCCTGCGCTCGAAGGCGCAGGAGCCCGATCCCGCCTGGGAAGCCTTCGTCATCACCGGCAAGGCGCGATCGGCGATCCGGCGCCACATCCGCCACAAGGAACGCGACGAGCTGATGGCGATGGGGCTCAAGCTCTATGACGAGATCGCCGCGCGGGTGACGACGCCGCTGTCCGAAGCCGCCGTCGACGAGGCGCTCAAGCGGCTGAAGATCCCCGATCGCGAATCGCTGTTCGTCGCGCTCGCCAAGCAGTCGGTGACCGACGAGGCGCTGCTCGACGCGCTGCTGCCCGGCGCCACCGAGGGCAAGCGCCCGGTCAAGAGCAAGCGCCAGCAATCGGCGATCTCGATCAAGGGGCTGACGCCGGGCGTCGCCTTCCAGCTCGCCGACTGCTGCCACCCGATCCCCGGCGACCGCATCGTCGGCGTGCGCCGCCCCGGACAGGGCATCGAGGTGCATACCATCGACTGCGCGCTGCTCGAGCGCGAGACCGAGGGCGAATGGCTCGACCTCGCCTGGTCGCCCGAAAGCGACAACGCCGTCGCGCGCCTGCAGATCGTCGTCGTCAACGAGCCGGGATCGCTGGCGACGATGACCAGCATCCTCGCCGGCCACGGCGCCAATATCGTCAACATCCTGCTGCGCCACCGCGACCGCCAGTTCCACACCTTCACCGTCGACCTCGAGGTGGACAATCTCGCGCATCTGACCAATATCCTCGCCGCGCTGCGCGCCGCGCAGGGCATTACCTCGGTCGAGCGGGTGAAGGCGTGACGCAAGACGAAGTCCTGGCGGAGTTCCGCGCGGCCGAAGCGCTGCTCGAAGGCCATTTCATCCTCTCGTCGGGGCTGCGCTCGCCGAAATATCTCCAGTGCGCCCGCGTGCTGATGGACCCGCACCGTGCCGAACGGCTGTGCCGCGCGCTGGCGGAGACGATCCCCGACGCGCTGCGCCGCGAGGTGACGGCGGTCGTCGCGCCGGCGATGGGCGGGGTCATCGTCGGCTATGAGCTGGCGCGCGTGCTGGGCGTCGACTCGATGTTCGTCGAGCGCCCGACCGGCCGCTTCGAGCTGCGCCGCGGCTTCGCGCTCGAGCCCGGGCAGAAGGTGCTGATGATGGAGGACGTCGTCACCACCGGCCTGTCCTCGCGCGAGGCGATTGCGGCGATCGAGCAGGCCGGCGGGAAGGTGGTCGCCGCCGCCTGCCTCGTCGACCGCTCGAACGGCAGCGCCGACGTCGGCGTGCCGCTCTATCCGCTGATCCGCCTCGACGTGCCGACCTATGCGCCCGACGCGCTGCCGCCCGAACTCGCCGCGCTGCCGGCGGTCAAGCCGGGAAGCCGCGCGGCGTGAGCCGGCTTCGTCTCGGCGTCAACATCGATCATGTCGCGACGATCCGCAACGCGCGCGGCGGCGTGCATCCCGATCCGGTGCGCGCGGCGAAAATGGCGGCCGAGGCCGGCGCCGACGGCATCACCGCGCACCTGCGCGAGGACCGGCGCCACATCTCCGATGCCGACATCGCGCGGCTGTCGGCGGAGATCGACCTGCCCTTGAACCTCGAGATGGCGGCAACCGACGAGATGCTCGGCATCGCGCTGCGCCACCGGCCGCACGCCGCCTGCATCGTCCCCGAGCGGCGCGAGGAGCGTACCACCGAAGGCGGGCTCGACGCCGCCGGCCAGCACAATGTGCTGGCGCCGCTGGTCGCGCAGCTGCGCGGCGTCCACATCCGCGTCAGCCTGTTCATCGAGCCCGACCGTCGGCAGATCGACGCCGCCAAGCGCCTGGGCGCCCCCGTCGTCGAGCTGCACACCGGCCGCTACTGCCATCTCGACGGCGCGGCGCAGGCCGACGAGCTGGCGCGGCTCGCCGACGCCGCCGCCTATGCGAGCGGGCTCGGCATCGAGGTCCATGCCGGCCACGGCCTCAGCTTCGACAATGTCACGGCGGTCGCGGCGATTCCGCAGGTCGTCGAACTCAACATCGGTCATTTCCTCGTCGGCGAGGCGATCTTCGTCGGGCTCGGGCCGAGCATCGGCGAGATGCGGCGGCTGATGGACGCGGCGCGCGCCGCATGATGGTGCTCGGCCTCGGTTCGGACCTGTGCAACATCGAGCGCATCCAGTCGTCGATCGACCGGTTCGGCGACCGCTTCATCCGCCGCGTGTTCACCGAGACCGAGATCGCCAAGGCGAACCGGCGGCAGCTGACGCGCACCGCGACCTTCGCCAAACGTTTCGCCGCGAAAGAGGCCTGCGCCAAGGCGCTCGGCACCGGCTTCCGGCGCGGCGTGTTCTTCCGCGACCTCGGCGTCGTCAACCTGCCGTCGGGCCAGCCGACGCTCCAGCTCACCGGCGGCGCCGCCGAGCGCTTGGCAGCGATCACGCCCGATGGCATGACGGCTGACATTCACCTGACCATCACCGACGACCATCCGTGGGCGCAGGCGATGGTCCTCATCACGGCACGGCAGGCATGACCGACAAGAAGAAGATCAACTGGCTCCACGAGATCTGGCAGCTCGCGCTGCTCGGCCTCGCCGTCCTCGGCTTCCACTCGGCGGTCGCCAAGCCCTTCTACATTCCGTCCGAATCGATGCTGCCGAGCCTGCTGGTCGGCGATCGGCTGGTGGTGACCAAATATCCCTATGGCTACAGCTATCTGTCGCCGTCGCTCGACATCCTGCCCGAGATGAAGGGCCGGCTGTTCGGCCGGCTGCCCGAACGCGGCGACATCGTCGTGGTGAAGTCGCCGGGCGAGCATATCGACTATATCAAGCGGCTGATCGGTCTGCCCGGCGACACGATCCAGATGAAGGGCGGCGTGCTCTTCATCAACGGCAACGCCGTCCCCCGCAAGGCGCTGCCGCCGATCGACATCGCCGAGACGCCCAACACCAATTGCGACCGCTACCCCGGTTTCGAGACGACCGCCGCCGACGGGACGACCGTCTGCCGTTACCCGCGCTACCGCGAAACGCTTCCCAACGGCGTCAGCTACGACACCATCGATGCCGAGCCCGGCAGCTTCACCGACAATACCGAGCTGGTCCGCGTGCCGGCCGGCCACATCTTCCTGATGGGCGACAACCGCGACAATTCCGCCGACAGCCGCGTCCCGCCGGGCCTCGGCGGACTCGGGGTGCTGCCGATCGAGAATCTGTCGGGCCGCGCCGAGTTCGTCACCTTCTCGCTCGACGGATCGCTGACGCTCGACCCGCGCAGCTGGATCGGCGCATTCCGCGGCGAGCGGGCGTTCGGCTCGCTCCATCCCGACAAGGGCGGCTGAGGGAACACTCCGCCCTCGCTGCTGGTTGCGGCCTCGTAACGGAGAGCCATGATGAACGAGACGCCGCCGCGCCCTACCGGATTGAGCCCGGTCGAAGTCCATGACCCGCTCATCGTCAACACGCTGAAGCAGGCGGGCGTCTGGCTCGGCCTTGCGGCGCTGCTGTTCCTCGCCTGGTATCTGGCCGGCGCGTTGCTGCTCATCGTCGGCGGCCTGGTGTTCGCGGCCTTCCTCGATCTCGTCAGCCGCTGGATCGCCAGGGTCTGGGACGCGCCGCGGTGGCTGCGGCTTGCGATCGTCGTGATCCTGTTCTTCGGACTGATCGGCGGACTGATCGCGCTCACCGGCATGCAGCTCATCGAGCAGGCGGGCGAGCTGAGCCGCACGCTCGACCAGCAGATCCGCCGGCTGTCGCTGCTGCTCGAAGGCTTCGGCATCACCGGCATCGCGGGCAACGAGCGCGGCGGGCCGCTCGCCGGCCTCGCGCACCAGCTCATCGGCTCGTTCGGCAAGCTCACGCAGGCCCTCGGCACCGCCGCCGGGGCGCTCGGCAGCTTCGCGCTGATGGTCGTGCTCGGCATCTATATCGCCGGCGAGCCGCGCATGTACGAGCGCGGCGTCGAATGGCTGACGCCGCGGCGGTCGCGCGACGCGGTCGTCGACCTGCTCGACAAGCTCGCCGAAACGCTGCGCAGATGGACGCTCGGCCGGATGATCGCGATGTCGTTCGAGGGGGTGTTCACCACCGTCGCGCTGCTGATCGCCGGCGTGCCGCTGGCGCCGCTGCTCGGGCTGATCGCCGGCGTCCTCGCCTTCATCCCCAACATCGGCGCCTTCATCTCGGGGACGCTGATCATCCTGGTCGGGTTCAGCGTCAGCACCGATACCGGCATCGCGGCGATCATCGTCTATACGCTGCTGCAGTTCGTCGAGGGCAATTTCATCACGCCGTTCGTCGAGCGGCGCGTCGTCGACATCGCGCCGGCGGTGACGCTCGGCGCGCAGCTGCTGTTCGGGGTGATGTTCGGGCTGCTCGGCGTCGCGCTGGCGGTGCCGATCGTCGCGATGGTGAAGGTCGCGCTCGAGCATCGCCGTGCCTCGACAGCGCCGCAATCGGGCGGCACGGGCGGCAAATGGCAAACCTCCGACAGCGCCTCGGAAGCCTCGGCGCATCCGAGCTGACCGGGCCCACCGTCCGGCTCGAACCGCTGCAGCCGGCGCATCGCGACGCGTTGCGCACCGCCTGCGCCGCCGACCCGGACATCTGGGAGATCTATCCCTATTCGCTGCTCGGCGCGCACTTCGATGCCTGGTGGGACGGGGTGAGCGGCAGTCGCCGCGTGCTCGTTGCGATCCACGCGGGGAGCGTCGTGGGGATGTCGAGCTACTATGACACCGACGACGCGAGAAATTCGACGGCGATCGGCGGCACCTATTTCACCCCCGCGGTGCGCGGCACCGGGGTCAATCGCGAGGTGAAGCGGCTGATGCTGGCCGCGGCGTTCGGCGCCGGCGCGCGGCGCGTCGAATTCCACATCGATGCGATCAACGGCCGATCGCGGCGGGCGATCGAGAAGATCGGCGCGGTATTCGAAGGCATCCTGCGCCAGGACCGCGTCACCTGGACGGGTCGGGTGCGCGACACCTGCGTCTATTCGATCCTGGAAAGCGAATGGCCCGCCGTTCAGGCGCGGCTGGGCTGACATGAAAAGGGCGACCCGAAGGCCGCCCCATCCGCTCGTCGCTGTCGCCCCGCGTCAGCCCTGGCGCGGCGCGATCGCCAGCAGTTCGACGTCGAACTGCAGCACGGCGTTGGGCGGGATGACGCCGCCGGCGCCTTCGGCGCCGTAGCCGAGCTCGGGCGGGATGGTGAAGCGGTACTTGCCGCCGGGCTTCATCAGCTGCACGCCCTCGGTCCAGCCCGGAATGACCTGGTCGAGGCGGAACACCGCCGGCTCGCGGCGCTCGTAGCTCGAATCGAAGACCGTGCCGTCGACGAGCTTGCCCTCGTAGTGGACGGCGACGGTATCGCTGGCGACCGGGTTCTCACCCTTGCCCTCGGTCAGCACCTCATACTGGAGGCCGCTCGCAGTGGTGATCACGCCGGCGCGCTCCTTGTTCGAGGCGAGGAAATCGACCGCCGGGGTCGCCGCGCGGACCAGCTTGGACGTACCGGAGAAGGCGAGCGCGGTGGCGCCGCCGACGACCAGCAGGCCGAGGATCGCGAATTTGGCGAGGACGGCGCCGGAGCGCCCTTCCTTCTGCGGGCTGGTCGATGACATGCGGGGCTGAAGCCTAGCGCGTGCCGTCGCGCTCGGCGCGCTTGCGCTCGAGCTTGCGGGCGCGGCGAACCGCAGCGGCCTTCTCGCGGGCGCGCTTCTCCGACGGCTTCTCGTAGTGGCGGCGCAGCTTCATCTCGCGATACACGCCCTCGCGCTGCAGCTTCTTCTTGAGCGCGCGAAGGGCCTGGTCGACGTTATTGTCGCGAACGATGATCTGCATGCAGCCGTCTCACTCCGATCTCTAAGGGCTGGCCGCCCCGGACAAGCAGGCGGCGCGAGCGCAAAAATAATGACGCCGGTGAACGAGTCCCCGGCGTGAGCGGCTGCCCATAGCAGAGAGCGTCGCGCGCCTCAAGCCGTAGCTTGCCGTCCGCCGTACCGGACCCGACGACGGCCTTCCCGGCCGCTCGCGGCACGGCGACGCCGTGCCCCGGGAAGGTTGCGTTTTGCAACGGACCTACTAATTTGGCGGACGGGAAAGGGAGTTCAGGATGCCGAAGCGCGTAAGTGCCCCGGATTATTGCCTTATCGCGCGTGCCATGGACGTCCTGGGCGAACAGTGGACGATGCTCATCGTTCGCGACACCTTCTTCGGCGTGCGCAACTTCGACGACTTTCAGAAGAGCCTGGGGATTGCGCGCAACGTGCTGGCGACGCGGCTCGCCAGGCTGGTCGATGAGGGGATCCTGTCGCGCCGGGTCAGCGAGCAGGATCGCCGCAAGGTCGAATATCGGCTGACGCAGAAGGGCCGCGATCTGTTCCCGGTGATCATCGGCCTCAGCCAGTGGGGCGCCAGCCATCTGCGCCGCGACGGCGAGCTGCCGTCGTTCGCCATCGTCGACCGCGCGGCCGGCCGGCCGCTCGCGCCGGTCGAGGTCCGCGCAAGCGACGGCCGCGTGCTGACGCCGTTCGACACGCAGATCGTGCCGGCATCGGGCACCACCGACGAAATTCGCGCCGTCATTCCGCCGTTGCGCAAAGCAGGCTAGAACGGGGCATGACCGACGCTGCCCCGTCCGACCTCGCCCCCGCCGACCTGACGCTCGACGAGCTGCGCCCGCGCCTCGTCGAGGCGATGCTGACGCACGTGCCGTTCGACGGCTGGAGCGACAAGGCCGCGGAAGCGGCCGGCGTCGACCTCGGGCTGCCGCCCGGCCGCGCACGGCTGGTCTTCGCCGGCCCTGCCGACATGGTCGAAGCCTATACCGATTTCGCCGACGCGCGGATGGCAGCGGCGCTGGCGGCGCTCGACCTGCCCGCGCTGAAGATCCGCGACCGGATCACGCTGGCGGTGCGCACCCGCCTCGAGGCGGCGGCGTTCGAGCGCGAGGTGGTACGCCGGGCGCTTGGCGTCTTCGGCCAGCCGCAGAATGTGGGACGCAGCGCGCGGACGCTGTGGCGCACCGCCGACGCGATGTGGCGCGCCGCTGGCGATACCGCCACCGACTACAACCATTATAGCAAGCGGCTGATTCTCGGCGGCGTCTATGCCTCGACGCTGCTGATCTGGCTCGACGACGACAGCGACGGCCTCGAAGCCACCTGGGCCTTCCTCGACCGCCGCATCGGCGACATCATGCGCTTCGAAAAGACCAAGGCGCAGTTGCTGGGCAGCGGCGATCATCTCCCCAGCCTGTCGCGCTTCCTCGGCAGGCTCCGCTACCCGTCGGTCTGAGCCCGAGCGCCCAAGGCGCCGCGCCCGCCGGTCAGCGCTTCAGCAGCTCCGCGACCTGCGCCGCCAGATCGTCCTGGCGAAACGGCTTGGAAAGCCGCGGCAGATCGGCGCCGACGCTGTCCGCCAGGTTGGTATAGCCGGTGACCAGCAGCAGCGGCAGGTCGGGGCGCTGCTGCCGCAGCTGTTCGGCCAGCTGGGCGCCGTTCATGTCGGGCATCAGATAGTCGGTGACCACCAGGTCGATATCGGCGCCGCTGCCGTCGAGCAGCGCCAGCGCCTCGCCACCCGATCGCGCCTCGACGACGGTATAGCCGAGATCGACGAGCATGTCGGCGGTGCCCATGCGGACCAGATCCTCGTCGTCGACCACCAGCACGCGGGCGGAACGGGCGGCCCGCGTCGGCGCCTTGCGCACCGCGGCATCGGCCGGCACCGCCTCGTCGGAAACCGGCAGCCACAGTTCGGCCGTCGTCCCGACGCCCGGCGTGCTCGACAGTCGCAACGCGCCGCCGAGCTGCGCGGCAAAGCCATAGACCATCGACAGGCCGAGCCCCGTGCCCTTGCCGACCCCCTTGGTGGAGAAGAAGGGCTCGACGGCGCGACGAACCGTCTCGGCGTCCATGCCGACGCCGGTATCGGCGATGGCGATGCGGATGTAGCGCCCGGCGCTGAGGTCGGGCTCGTCGGCGGCAAGCGATACTTCGCTGGCGGACAGGGTGAGCGACCCGCCGCCGGGCATCGCGTCGCGTGCGTTGATCGACAGATTGAGGATCGCGAGTTCGAGCTGGTTGGGGTCGACGCGCGCCGGCGCCAGCGCGTCGGGGACGTCGATGGCGACCCGCACGCTCGCACCGAGCGACCGGGCCAGCAGATCGTCCATGCCGACCAGCAGTTCGGCGACATCGACGGCGCGCGCCTGCAGATCCTGGCGCCTGGCGAAGGCGAGCAGCCGCTGCACCAGCGTCGCGGCGCGCTCGGTGGCCTGCAGCGCGGTGTCGATGCTGCGCTGCGCCCGCGCGTCGTCGGGGCCGATCCGGCGGCGCAGCATGTCGAGGCTGCCCATGATCGGGGTGAGCAGATTGTTGAAATCATGCGCGATCCCGCCGGTGAGCTGGCCGACCGCCTCCATTTTCTGCGCCTGACGCAACTCGGCGGTACGCTCCTCGACCTGCGCCTGGAGTTCGAGCTCGCTCTGCTTGGCGATCGTCACGTCATAGGCCACGCCGATGAAACCGGCGTGCTGGCCGTTCGAATCCCAGCGCGGCTGCGATTCGGAGCGGATCCAGCGATACTGGCCCGCCGCGTTGCGGTACCGCGCCTCGAGCGTGAACGGCTGCAGCGACGCCTCGTTGCCCGACTGCTCGGCATAGATCCGCGCCACGTCGTCGGGATGGATGATGTGGCGCCAGTCGAACGCGAGCGCTTCCTCATAGGGCAGGCCGAGAAACTCGACATAGGCGCGATTGGCGAATTCGCGCGTGCGGTCGAGCCGGGTCATCCACATCGGCACCGGCGCCGAATCGGCGATGAGGCGGAAGCGCGCCTCGCTCTCGCGCAGCGCCGCCTCGGCGCGCTTGCGCTCGTCGAGCTCGCGCTGCAGCGACTGGTAGAGACGGGCATTGTCCATCGCCACCCCCGCCTGCGCCGCAAGCCCGACGATCACCCGCTCGTGCCGCACCGCGAACCGGCCCGGCTCGGGGTGACCGAAGAACAGCCCGCCGATCACCTCGCCCGCCCGCGAGGTCACCGGGACCGCCAGATAGCTGCGCACCGGCAGATGTCCCTCGGGCATGCCGTGATAGGGCGCGCTCCGGCCGTAGCGCGCGTCGGCGAGGATATCCTCCGACCGGATGATCCCCTCGCCCTTGAAGGTCGGCTGGAACACCTCGGTGGCGCGCGGCATCGGGAATTTCTCGAAGGCCGCCCGCTCGACGCCCGACAGGGCGTAGAGCATGTAGCTCCCGCCGACGTCGTCGAGGACATTGTAGAAGAAGGCGCCGAAGGCCGCGCCAGTCAGCGCGACGCCGGCATCGGTGACCAGCTGGACAACGCGCTCGACGTCGAGTTCGGCAGCGACCGCCGCCGCGGACGCATTGAGCGTTTCGAGCGCCTCGGTTTCGGCCCGCAACGCCGCCTCCGCCGCCTTGCGCTGCGTGATGTCGTTGAACAGGATCGCGACGCGAAATTCCTGGGGATCGCCGACGCGGTAGGCGTAGACGTCGAACCAGCGGCCCATCGGATCGGCGTTGTTTTCGAAGCGGGCCGGCTTGCCGCTTCGCGCGACCTCGCCATAGGCGTCGAACCAGTGCTGCTCGAGCGTTGGCAGCATGTCGCGCGCCCAGCGGCCCTCCGCGTCCTGCAATCCGGTCTGGCGCTCGAACGCCGGATTGATCTCGAGGAAGCGATAGTCGACCGCGCGCTCGCCCTCGAACTTCATCTGGATGACGCAGAATCCGGCGTCGATCGATTCGAACAGCGACCGATACTGCGCCTCGCTGCGGCGAACCATCGCCTCGGCCATCTCGCGCGCACTGTCGTCGCGCATCGTCAGCACGGCGCCGATCTGCCGGCCGTCCGCGGCGAGCACCGGCCGGGCGCTTCCCACCGCCAGCACCTCGGCGTCGGGCCGGCGGATCAGCCAGCGCGCCTCGCTTACCGTCTCGCCGCGAACCGCGCGGGCCAGCGGCAGGTCGCGCGACGGATAGGGGTCGCCGGCTTCGGTGAACAGGCCATAGGTCTGTGCATAATCCTCGGCGCCGACCTCGAGCCGGGCCATGCCGTGGATGCGCGCCGCGGCCTCGTTGACGAAGGTGATGCGTCCGTCGACGTCGGCGACGATCACGCCCTCGGCGAGCTGGCCGAGGATGGCGCTGCGCTCCGCCGCATCCCCGGCCAATGCGCTCTCCGCGAGCTTGCGGTCGTGTATATCCTCGGTAGTGCCATACCATTTGACGATCGTGCTGCGCTCGTCGCGGCGCGGATAGGCGCGCGAATGCATCCAGCGATAGGCGCCGTCGCGCATCGCGACCCGGTGCTCGATGTCGTAGGCGTGGCCGGTCGCGATCGACTGTTGCCAGGCGTCGAGCGTGCGCGCCCGGTCGTCCGGATGCAGCCCGTCGAGATAGCCGCTGCCGAGCCCGCTGGTGCCGGTCCATTCGAACCAGCGGCCGTTGACGTGATCGAGCTGGCCGTTGGGCATCGCCGTCCAGCTGGTGTGCGGATTGAGCTCGACCGCGTGGCGGTAGTGGTCCTCGCTTTCGCGCAGCGCGACCTCGTCGACGAAGCGACCGCTGAGGTCGACGACCAGCGCCACGACACCGGTGATGTCGCCCCCCGGTTCGCGGCGCGGCGCAAACGTCACGTGAACGTGGCGCACGCCGCCGCTCTTGTAGGGGACGTCGCTTTCATAGGTGACCCGCTCGCCGGCGAGCGCTCGTTCGAACGGCGGCTCGAGTTGCGCGAAGGCCTCGGGACCGAGCACGTCGAGCGCGTGGCGCCCCACCACCCTGCCTTCGTCGGGCCCGAACCAGCTCTCATAGGCCCGGTTGGCGAATTCATAGCGACGGTCGCGCCCGATCACCGAAACGAGCACCGGCATCGCATCCGTCAGGGCAAACAGCTGGGCGCGATCGACGATCGGCTTTGCCGCAAGCGCCGCCCTCGCCTCGGCCAATTCCTTTTCGAGCCAATCGACGCGCGCCTGCAACGCGCTCTCGCCGTCCGCCCGATCCGCCTCGATCGACAAAACGCCACTCCCCAACGCCGAACGGTCCCCACAGCCGTCCGGTCGCCCCCGGTACCAAGTGATAACAGGCTTATCCGGAACGGCAAATGGGTGCGGCACCGATGTCGCTGGCGTCGCCGCGCGGGTCATGATAATCGTTCGCAATATTCCACAGGGGGTCGCGTGACGCGCATCGATCAGCTCGCAGCGGGGGTCCCCGCGGTCATCGTCGGCATCGACCGCGCGGCGTGCGGCGACGTCATCTGGAGCCGGCTGCACGAGATGGGCTTCGACGAGGGCGTCGACGTCGAGGTCCTGCACAAGGCGCCGCTCGGCGACCCGATCGCGCTGCGCGTCGGCAACAGCCTGATCGCGCTGCGACGCGCGCAGGCGGCGCTGATCGAGGTCGACATCCAGACGCTCGCGCGGCGGGAAGCCGCCGAATGACCGCTGCCGTCGCGGCGCTCGTCGGAAATCCCAACGCCGGAAAAACATCGCTCTTCAATGCGTTGACCGGCGCCCGCCAGAAGGTCGGCAACTATCCCGGCGTGACCGTCGAGCGCAAGGTCGGGCCGCTCCGCCTGCCCGACGGGCGCAGCATCGAGGTCATCGATCTGCCCGGAACCTACAGCCTCGACCCGCGCAGCCCCGACGAGGCGGTGACGCGCGACGTGGTGCTCGGGCGACAGCAGGGCGAGCGGGCGCCCGACGCGATCATCGCGGTGATCGACGCCACCAACCTGCGCAACCACCTGCGCTTCGTGCTCGAGCTGAAGCGGCTCGGCCGGCCGATGGTCGTCGCGCTCAACATGATCGACCTCGCCGAACGCGACGGGCTGACGATCGACGTCGAGATGCTCGGCCAGCGGCTGGGCATGGCGGTGGTGCCGACGGTCGCGGTTCGCCGGCGCGGGCTCGACCGCCTCGCCGCCGAGCTGGCGCCGCTGCTCGACGGCGCCGCACCGACCGAGGCCCTCCCGCGTGCCGACATCGTCAGCCTCCAGCGCGAGGCGCGCGAGCTCGCCGCCGCGGTGACGATCGGTCAGGGCGCCGCGCGGCGCGCCACACAGAACATCGACCGCGTCGTCCTCCACCCGATCGCCGGGCCGGTCATCCTCGCCGCGATCCTGTTCATGATGTTCCAGGCGGTGTTCGCCTGGGCCGAGGCGCCGATGACCTGGATCGAGGACATGATCGCGGCGGCGCAGGCCGTGGTCGCGACCTGGCTTCCCGACGGGCTGCTGCTGTCGCTGGTCAACGACGGCCTGCTCTCCGGCGTCGGCGCGGTGGTGGTGTTCCTGCCGCAGATCCTGATCCTGTTCGCGTTCATCATCGCGCTCGAACAATCGGGTTACATGGTCCGCGCCGCCTTCCTGATGGACCGGCTCATGGCGCGTGTCGGCCTCAACGGCCGCGCCTTCATCCCGTTGCTGTCGTCCTTCGCCTGCGCGATCCCCGGCATCATGGCGGCGCGCACCATCGACGAGCCGCGCGACCGGCTGACGACGATGCTGATCGCGCCGCTGATGACCTGCTCGGCGCGGCTCCCCGTCTATGCGGTGATCATCGCCGCCTTCATTCCCGACCGCGCGGTCGGCGGTGCCTTCAACCTGCAGGGGCTGGTGCTGTTCGGCCTCTATGCGTTCGGCGTGCTCGGCGCGCTCGCCGCGGCGTTCGTGCTGCGGCGGACGGTCACCAAGGGGGCCAGCCAGACCTTCCTGATGGAAATGCCCAAATATCAGCCGCCGTCGCTGCGCGATTTCGGCATCGGCCTCTATCAGCGCGCCGGCGCCTTCCTGAAGCGCGCGGGCACGCTGATCATGGCGATCACCGTGATCCTCTGGGTGCTCGTCGCCTTCCCGCAGGCGCCCGAAGGGGCCGACGGCGCGACGCAGATCGAGCAGAGCTTCGCCGGCCGGATCGGCCATGCGATCGAGCCGGTGTTCCGGCCGATCGGCTTCAACGACGAGATCGCCATCGCGCTGATTCCCGGCCTCGCGGCGCGCGAGGTGGCCGTCGCCGCGCTCGGCACCGTCTATGCCATCCAGGGCGACGAGGCCGAAGTCGAACGGTCGCTGGTCGACCGGCTGCGCGGCGCCTGGCCGCTGCCGACGGCGCTCGCCTTCCTCGCCTGGTATGTCTTCGCGCCGCAGTGCCTCGCGACGCTGGCGGTGGCCAAGCGCGAGACCAACAGCTGGCGCTGGCCGATCTTCATGTTCGTCTACCTGTTCGCGATGGCCTATGTCGCCGCCGGGCTGACCTTCTGGATCTCGAGCGCGCTGCTGTAGATTTTTCCGGTTCGCGTTCCTCCCGAAGCCGCTTAGGCTTGCGCTGCACTGCCTCGCCGATTCGCTTGCGCGACGACCGGTGTTCCCTATATGTTCCATGTACAACGACAAGAAGGATGAGGCCGCATGGCTGGAAGCGTCAACAAGGTCATCCTGATCGGCAATCTCGGGCGCGACCCCGAATCGAAGTCGCTGCCGAGCGGCGGCAAGCTGGTCAACCTCAACGTCGCGACGTCGGAGACCTGGCGCGACAAGGCCTCGGGCGAGCGCAAGGAGAAGACCGAGTGGCACCGCGTGGTGATCTTCGACGAGAATCTCGCGCGCGTCGCCGAACAGTTCCTGCGCAAGGGGTCGAAGGTCTATCTCGAAGGCCAGCTGCAGACGCGCAAATGGCAGGACCAGTCGGGCGCCGACAAATATTCGACCGAGGTGGTGCTGCAGCGCTTCAACAGCACGCTGGTGCTGCTCGACGCCCGCGGTGAAGGCGGCGGCGGTGGCGGCGGCGGCGACTATGGCGCCGACGACTTCGGCGGCGGCCGCGGCGGCTACGGCGGTGGCGGTGGCGGTGGCGGCGACTTCGGTCGCGGCGCGGCACCGGCGAAGAAGCCGCTCGGCGGCGGCGCGTTCGACGACGACCTCGACGACGACGTGCCGTTCTGAGGCCGTTCGCCGGCTGAAGCAAAAGAGGCGCCGGAGCGATCCGGCGCCTCTTTTCATGGGCGGCAGGGGCGAGCGCCTGTGCGGCATCATCTTCGCACAGGCGGGATCGGGCCGCGCGGCACGGCGGATCAGCCGTTCGCGATGCGAGTCACCGCTGGGGAATGAGGAAGGTGCAGCCCCTGCGAGCGGGCCCGGTTCCGGCCCATCCGCTTGGCGCTGTACAAAGCCTGGTCGGCGAGAGTGAACAGATATGCCGGATCATAGGCATAGGGGTCGTGCGCAATCGCAATGCCGGCCGAAGCGGAAACGTTCAACAGTTCGCCCCGCCAAACGATCGGCTGCGCCAGCAGCGCGAGTTGCTGCTCGGCGACCCGTTCGACGCTGACCGCGGGGTGGCCGGCCGGCGTCAGGACCGCGAATTCGTCGCCGCCGATCCGCGCGATCATCAATGCATCGGGGAACCCCGTCCGCAGGCGCTCCGAAACCGCGCGCAGACACGCATCGCCCGCGGCATGGCCCCAGGTGTCGTTGACCTGCTTGAAGCCATCGACGTCGAAGAGCAGGAGCGCGCCGAGCGGCGCGAGCGACGGCGCGCGCGGGTCCGTGTCGAGGAAGCGGCTCTGGAACAGGTACCGGCCGGCAAGCCCGGTGAGGGCATCCTGCTCGGCCAGCCGGCGCAGCGCCTCCCAGCGCTCGCGCTCCGCCGTGATGTCCTGCTTCAGGCCGTAGAGATGCGTCGCGCGCCCGTCGGTGGAATGCGTGGCGGCGGTCAGCCGCATCCAGCGGCGCTCGCCATCGGCGCGCACGATCTGGGCGTCGAGCGAGAAGCGGCCTTGTCGCGCGATCGCGTCGGCCCGCAGCCGTTCCATCGCCTCGCCCGACTCCTCCTCGTACATCGCGACGATGTCGGCGCGGTCGAGCGACGCCTGCCGGGGGAGGCCGAACAGGTCGAAGACGCCGGCCGTCCAGGTCAGCGACCCGGTCCTGAGATCGCATTGCCAGGCGCCGACCCCGGCGAGCAGCGCCGCGCGATCGAACAGGTCGTGCCGGTCGACGCCGGAGGGATCGCCGTCGCCAGCGTCAGCCGATCGTAGGGCCGGGCCGGGACCGCCCGGGCTCAGGCTGATGCTCTTCATACGGCGGCTGCAAGTTCCTGGTCGAAGGTGGTCCGGCGTTCCCCGACGCTTCGTCGAGCGTTTCTGTTGGCAGCGATCATGTAGCCCGTCCTTCCGCCTTCGGGCTACCGCCATCGAGCGTTCCGTTTGCGATTATTGCGCCCCCGAGGGGCGCGCCGCGCCACCCTGAGGCTCGTCTGCCTTGCCCCAGCTTAGAAACCTCGGGTTAACGGATGATGAGGCGCCAAGCGTGTCGGCGACGGCTAGCGGAACGCCGGCTCGTCGAAGGCGCGGAGCTTGCGGCTGTGCAGGCGGGCGCCGGCCTGGCGCAGCACGTCGCAGGTGGCGATGCCGATCTGGATATGCTCGGAGATCGCGCGTTCGTAGAAGCGGTTGGCCTGGCCGGGCAGCTTGATCTCGCCGTGCAGCGGCTTGTCCGACACGCAGAGCAGCGTGCCGTAGGGCACGCGGAAGCGGTAGCCCTGCGCGGCGATCGTCGCCGACTCCATGTCGATCGCCACCGCGCGCGACTGGTTGAAGCGCACCGCCGACAGCGCATAGCGCAGCTCCCAGTTGCGGTCGTCGGTGGTGACCACCGTCCCGGTGCGCAGCCGGCGCTTCAGCGCGTCGCGGTCCTCGCCGGTGACGATCTCGGCAGCCTGGCTCAGCGCCTGCTGCACCTCGGCGATCGGCGGGATCGGGATCTCGGGCGGCAGCACGTCGTCGAGGACATGGTCGTCGCGCAGATAGGCGTGCGCGAGCACATAGTCGCCGATGCTCTGCGACGGCCGCAGCCCGCCGCAATGGCCGATCATCAGCCACGCCTCGGGGCGCAGCACCGCGAGATGATCGGTGATGGTCTTGGCGTTCGACGGCCCGACGCCGATGTTGACGAGCGTGATGCCCTGCCCGCCCGGCGCGATCAGATGATAGGCGGGCATCTGGTGCCGGCGCCAGGCGCCTTCGGCCACCGCGCGCTCGGGATCGGCGGTCTCGGGGGTGATCAGCAGCCCGCCGGCGCAGGACAGCGCCTCGTAGGGGCCGCCGGCGCGCAGCTGCGCGCACGCCCAGCGCACGAACTCGTCGACGTAGCGATGATAGTTGGTGAACAGGATGTACTTCTGCACATGCTGCGGCGGCGTGCCGGTATAGTGGCGCAGCCGCGCCAGGCTGAAGTCGACGCGCAGCCCGTCGAACAGCGACAGCGGCCGCACCCCCCCCGGCGGGGTACGCCAGACGCCGTCGGCGATCTCGTCGCCGATCGAGGCGAGCTCGGTCGCCGGGAAAATGTCGGCGAGCGCGCTGGCGTCGTCGAACTGCAGGTCGGCGGAACCGTCGAGCACGTAGGGAAAGGGAATTTCCTGCCCGCTCGCGCCGACCGAGACCTCGGCGCCGAAATCGTCGATCAGCATGCCGATCTGCTCGGTCAGATACTCGCGAAACATTCCGGGCTGGGTGACGGTGGTGGCATAGTCGCCGGGCGAGGTCAGCCGCCCGTAGGCGCGTGCGAGGCGCGGACGCGGGCCGCCGCCGACGTAGCGGACACGCAGCTCGGGATAGGCGAAGATGCCGGCGGCGCGCGCCTGCGGATCGGGGCGGGCGCCGGTGTCGATATAGGCGCGCAGGGCGGTGCGCAGCGCCTGGACCGAGTCGGCGTGCCGGCGCTGCAGTTCATCGACGATGAGCGAAGGTTGGTTAGACATGGCCTCGAATAATCACCGGATGTGACCAGAGCAAGGCGTCCGGACTCAGCCGTCGGCGCCGCGCTTGAGCACGCGGAACGGGTTGCCGGCCCCCTTTTCGGCGGCGGCCAGCGCCGCCGCCTCCTCCTCGCTCAGCAGCCGGGCGCGCGCCGCGGCCAGCACCGGCTCGGCGGCGCGGGGATAGGGATCGAGCGCCAGCCCGAAGCTCTGCGCGACCGCCTCGCCGAGGTCGACCGCCTCGCCGTCGAGCGGCACAACGTCGAGATCCTGCTCGCCGAGTTCGACCTCCTCGTCGGGACGCGCCCTGGGAAGCTCGCTGGCGAACAGCAGGTCGATCGGCTCGTCGATCAGCGCCGGCACCGGCTCGCCCGACACGGCGCAGATCTGCTCGGCGCGCGCCTGGACGCGCCCCCTGACGCGCACCCCCCCGGCCTCGCGCCGGACGGTCAGGTCGGCATCGAGCGTCTCGAGCGACGCCAGGCCGAAGCGTTCGACGAGGGCGGCGCGTTCGGGGGCCTTGGCGCCGATCCGCTCGGGGCGCGCCGCCGTGCCGATCTCGGACAGGCGGACGATCCGCGAGAATTCGGGAGTCATCGCGCGATCTCCCCGGCGAGGAGGCGATCGAGCGGGGTGGCGTCGATGCCGCGCTTCAGGTCGACGATGGCGGCGCTCGTCCAGGCGAGCGCCTCGCCGGGCGGCGGCGCGCCGCGATAGAGGTTGCGCGCCAGCGCGTCGGCGACCGGCTCGCTCCCCGCCAGCGCGGCGCGATAGGCGCCGAGACGGCCCTCGAGCGCACCGACCATATGGCCGACCCGCTTGCCGATCACCAGGTCGCCGACGCCGATCTCGCGCAGCGATCCGTCCATGTCCTCGACGAAGCGTTCGGTCAGCCGCACGACGCTCGCCTCGGCGCCGGGCTCCGCCTCGAGCCGGATCAGCACCAGGCTAAGCACCGCCGCCACCATGTCGAAGCGGCCGTCGAGCGTGTCGGGAACGGCGCCGGCGGTGTACCAGCGCGGCTCGCGCGCCACGGCGACGATGGCGCGGTACAGCGCGTCCATCGGCGGGCGGGCGGCGCGCCGTCGGGTCAGTCGGTCGAGGAGATTGAAGGCCATGGCTGCTCCCTGCGGCGCTCGCGCCGCTTGTGCGGCCCCGGCTATTCCGCATATTGAGGCGCGTAAAGCGGCTTTCAACGAGCGCCGCGCCTGAGAGTTGTTGATCGGGGAGCGGATCGAATGCGTAGGCTGGCCTTGGCATCGGTGTTGATTGCGGTGGCGATGCTGCCCGCCTGCACGCGCGTCCAGAACACGATGGGCTATATCGTCGACGAGACGCTGGTCGCCGAGGTGAAGCCCGGCATCGACAATCGTGACTCGGTCCAGAAGGCGCTCGGTCGCCCGTCGATCGCCGGCGCCTGGGACGACAGGACCTGGTATTATGTCTCGCGCAACACCGCGCAGACCGCCTTCCTGATGCCCGAGCCGACCGCGCAGAGCATCATCGCGGTGAGCTTCGACGCCAAGGGCAACGTCACCAGCGTCAATCGCCGCGGGCTCGAGCAGGTCGCCAACGTCGACCCGGTCAACGACAAGACGCCGACGCTCGGTCGCGAGACGGGCGTGCTCGAGGATCTGTTCGGCAACATCGGCCGCTTCGGCTCGGGCGGCGCCGCGGGCGGCCCGCCGCAATAAGCCGCTAGCGGAAACGCTCCGCTGCATAGGGGGCCGCGTCGAACGGCGGCGTCTCGCCGAGCAGCAGCGCCGCGGCCAGCCGGCCGGCGGCGGGCGCGGTCTGGATGCCGAACCCGCCCTGCCCGACATTCCAGAAGAAGCCCGGCCGGTCGCGGTCGAACCCGAACACCGGCGCGCGGTCGGGGGCAAAGGTGCGGATGCCCGCCCAGGCGCGCTCGAGCCGGCGGATGCGCCAGCTGGCGGCCTGTTCGAGCCGGTCGATCGCCAGCGCCACGTCATATTCCTCGGGCTGGACGTCGGCGGCGGCGCAGGGGATTTCGTCGTGCGGGCTCACCCACAGCCGGCCCGCGTCGGGCTTGAAGTAGAAGCTGCCGTCGGCGCCGACGACGAGCGGCAGGTCGGCAGCTGCGCGCGGCTCGACCTCGACGACGGCGACCGTTCGGCGCAGCGGCAGCAGCCCGACCGGCCGCACCTCCGCCAGCCCGGCGACGATGTCCCCCCACGCACCTGCCGCATCGACGACGATGTCCGCGGCAAACTCGCCGGCACCGGTGACGAGGTGCCAGCGGCCGCCGGCATGGCGCATCGCGGTGACCCGCGCGTCGGTCACCAGCGTCGCGCCCGCGCGGCGCGCGCCGGCGAGAAAGCCCTGATGCAGCGCCGCGACGTCGATATCGCTGCACGCGGGCTCCCAGAGCGCGCCGGCGAGCCATTCGCGGCGGATCTGCGGCCAGCGCTCGGCGACGCGGTCGCCGTCGAGCCGGTCGATACGGACCCCGGTGCCGGCAAAGCTCGCCTCAAGCACGTCGAGCGCCGGCAGCGAGGCCGCGTCGGCGATGTGCAGCCCGCCGCGCGGCGTGAGCAGCGGCTGCGCGGCGAAGCCCGCCGGCGGCGCTTCGAAGAACGACTTGGAGCCGGTAGTCAGCGGCTGGATCGCGACGCCACCATAGGTTTCCGCATAGAAGGCGGCGGAACGCCCGGTGGTGTGATAGCCGGGGTGCGCCTCGCCCTCGACCAGCGTCACCTTCGCGCGGTCGCCGAGGAAATAGGCGAGGCTCGCCCCCGCCATGCCCGCACCGATGATCGCGACGTCGGGTTTCATGCGGCGGCCTTCAGGAAGCTGAGAATGCGCTGGTGCGTATCGGCGCGCACCGCGTCAAGGTCACGCAGCAGTTCGTGCCGCCCGTCGGCGATGATCTGCAGGCGCGCATCGGGCAGCCGCGCCGCCGCCGCCCGGATCGCCGCGAGGTCGACGAGCTTCTCATGCTCGCCGGCGAGGATCAGCATCGGCGTCGCGATCGCTTCGAGCACCCCCGGCGCGAACAGCGCGTCGATCGACGCGAAGGCGCTCGCCAGCCAGCCGAAGGTCGTGCCGCCGAGCGCCAGCGCCGGATCGCCGGCGATCCACCAATGTTCGTCGCGGAAGCGGTCGGCCGAGCCGGTGAGCAGCGCCTGGCGCTCGGGACGCTGCTGCCAGGCTCCGTAGCCATGCTGGAGCGGCGCGTAGCGGCGGCCGAGCCCGGCGCGCGTCGCGACCCCGGCGAGGCCGCGGACGAGGCGCGGCGCCGCCGCGGCGAGGTGGATGCCGAGCATCGGGGCGAGCAGGACGACGCGGCCGAACGGCGACTGCCCGCGCGCCAGGTGGCGCAAGGTCAGGTGGCCGCCCATCGAATGGGCGACGACGAAATGCGGCGCCGGCATCGCGGCGACGAACCAGGCGGCGACGGCGTCGAGATCGTCGGTCCAGCGCTCGAAGTCGCCATGGCCGGCGTGCGCATCGCGGCCGAGCCGTCCCGACCGGCCCTGCCCGCGCCAGTCGAAGGTCGCGACGCCGAAGCCCTCGTCGCGCCACGCCCAATAGGCCTCGCCATATTTCTCGATGAAGTCGGCGCGCCCGCCGACGAAGAGGATCGAGCCGGCCGCCGCTCCGGTCGCCGCCCAGCGCGCCGTGCGCACCGGCCAGCCGTCGATCGCCAGCGTCTCCCATCGCGCCTCCGGCGGCAGCGTGCGGCGGCGGGTCGCAAGCTCGGAAACGGAAGGGACGCCAGGCACCGCGTCTGGTTACGCTTTCTTCAACCCTGACGTCTAGCGTCGGCGCGATGCACGCATGGCTATCCTCGGCCTGCCTCGTCGGCCTGCTGCTGCTGCTCGCGGTCGCGGCGGTCGGCGACGCACGGCGACTGACAATTCCCAACGGGCTGTGCGCCGCCGTGGCGCTGCTGGCGCTGCCCTATTGGTGGGCCTCGGGTGCCGGCTTCTGGCCGGGCTTCGCCTGGCAGGCGGGCTTCGCGCTCGCCGTCCTCGCCGGCTTGGCGATCCTCTTCGCCTTCGGCCTGATGGGGGGCGGCGACGTCAAGCTGCTGGCGGCGCTGGCGCTGTGGCTGCCGGCCCGCGACTATGTCGAGATGATGATGTGGGTGGCGGTCGCCGGCGGCCTGCTGACGCTGGCGCTGCTGATCCGCCACCGCGCCGCCCGCCGCGCCGGACGGCCCGACATTCCCTACGGCCTGGCGATCGCCGCCGGCGCCGCGCTCACGCTTGGCGAACCTCTTGTTAAACAATTGCTCGCATAAGGGGCAGCTGGAGTAGGCGTAGAGGGCTTGGGGCCATGGACGTCAGGAAGCTGATCCTGCTGGTGGGCGCGCTGGTCGTCGCCGCCGTCACCGCCTTCATGGCGCGGAGCATGTTCTCCGGCGGCGGCGTCGCCACCGCATCGGCGGCACCGGTCGCTCCGATCGGCAACCAGGTCCTCGTCGCCGCCAGGCCGCTGCCGCTCGGCACGATCATCACCGCCGACATGCTGGTGTTCCAGCCCTGGCCCAAGGACATGGTCGAGAAAGCCTATTTCCTCAAGGGCGAGACCGACCCCACCCGGCTGGTCGGCAAGGTGGTTCGCCATACCGTCATGGCAGGCCAGCCGGTGGCGCAGGGCGTGCTGATCGGCCCCGGCGAGAACGGCTTCCTCGCCGCCGCGCTCGGACCGGGCATGCGCGCGACGACGGTGTCGCTGTCGGACACCAGCGGCGTCGCCGGCTTCATCTTTCCGGGCGATCGCGTCGACGTGATCCTGACGCAGGAAGTCACCGGCGACGGCCCGACGCTGCGCACCTCTGAAACGATCGTCCGCAACCTGCGCGTGCTGGCCGTCGACCAGCGGATGGACGATACCGCGACCGAGGCCAAGGTCGGCCGCACCGCGACGCTCGAGGTGACGCCCAAGCTTGCCGAGAAGATCGCCGTTGCCGAGACGATCGGCGCGCTGTCGCTCAGCCTGCGGTCGATCGCCGACAATGCTGCCGAGCTCGAGCGCGCGATCGCCGCGGGCGAGATCGAGGTCGACGGCAACGACGCCGCCGCCGACCGCGCGATCGAGCTGGCGATCGCCCGCATGCCGTCGGACGTCAACCCGACCTTCACCACCGGCGGCGAGGTCTCGCGCTTTCAGCGTTCGTCGATGCCGGCGACCCGGAACGAGTCCGACAATGAACCGAAATCGGCCAGCGCGCCCGTCGCCGCGCGCCCGTCGGGCCCGGTCGTGCGCGTGGCGCGCGGCAAAGAGGTCACGACCGTTGCCGTGGAGGCCAGGTAGATGCGGTTGACGACAGGTTTTCGTGCAGGCGCGCTTGCGCTGGGCCTCGCCCTCGCGCCTGCTGCCGCGCCCGCCCAGACAGGGACCGTGCTGCAGGAGGCCGAGGGCGGCATCGCGCTGGGCGTCGGCAAGGGCATGCTGTTGCGGCTGCCGCGCGCGGTGACCGACGTGTTCGTCGCCGACACCAAGATCGCCGACGTGCAGGTGAAGTCGACGAACCAGATCTACGTCTTCGGAATCACCGGCGGCGAGACCTCGCTGTACGCGACCGATGCCGGCGGCCGCGTCGTCTATTCGGCGAACGTCCGCGTCGCGCAGAACATCGACCAGATCAAGTCGATGCTCGGAATGACGATGCCCGCCGCCGCGATCGAGGTGACGCCGATGAACGGCATGGTGCTGCTGACCGGCACCGTCGCCAATCCCAGCGAGGTCGAGGAGGCGACGCGGCTGACGCAGGCCTTCGTCGGCGAGAAGACCACCGTCGTCACCAAGCTCAAGACCGCGATGCCGGTGCAGGTGAACCTGCAGGTCAAGATCGCCGAGGTCAGCCGCGGACTGCTGAAGGAGGTCGGCGTCAATCTTCTGTCGCGCGACGCGACCAACGGCTTCCAGTTCGGCATCAGCCGCGGCCGCAACATCGGCTCGATCGGGCCGACCGACCTGTCGGGATTCCCGACGCTCGACGCGTCGAACCTGTTCGGGTTGCCCGCGGGCTCGCTGTCGCTGCCGTTCGACCCGCGATCGGGCCAGTTCCTGTTCGGCGGGACCAGCTATAATTTCAGCAACCCGGCGACGTCGAACACCACGCTCAACCTCGCCGGCAAGCTGCTCGGCCTTGACCTCGCATCGGCGATTGACCTGCTCGAGCAGGACGGGGTGGTGAGCGTGCTCGCCGAGCCCAATCTGACGGCGCTGTCGGGCGAGACGGCGAGCTTCCTCGCCGGCGGCGAATTCCCGATCCCGACGATCGACGGCAACGGTAGCGTCGACGTGCAGTTCAAGGAATATGGCGTCAGCCTCGCCTTCACCCCGACGGTGCTCGACGGCAACCGCATCTCGATGCGCGTTCGCCCCGAAGTGTCCGAGCTGACCGACGACGGCGCCGTGCGGCTCAACAATTTCGTCATCCCGGCGCTGACCACGCGGCGTGCCGAGACGACGATCGAGCTCGGCTCGGGGCAGAGCTTCATGATCGCCGGGCTGCTGCGCAACCGCACCAACAATTCGACCGACAAGACGCCGTTCCTCGGCGACCTGCCGATCATCGGCGCGCTGTTCAAATCGGACCGTTTCCAGCGCAACGAGACCGAGCTGGTGATCGTCATCACCCCCTATCTGGTCAAGCCGGTGAGCGCCGGGCAGATCAGGCTGCCGACCGACGGCTATCTCGCGCCGACCGATCTGCAGCGCTGGCTGCTCGGCAAGACCTTCGATGGCAAGAACGAAACGACGCGGCCGCAGCCGCAGGTCGTGCCGCCCGGCGCCCCGGCGCCGTCGGCGGCAGCCCCCACCCCCACCCCCGCGCCCGGCTTCGCGTTGAATTGAGGCATGCGATGATGCGTTCTGTCCCCCTCGCCCCGATCCTCGCCCTGCTGGCGCTGCTCGGCGCCTGCGGTCCGTCGAACCGCTCGGTGAACAGCGTCAAGGCGCCGACCGTCCAGACGAGCCAGCTCGCCTACGACATCCGCTTCGCCGGCTACGACGGCCTCGCCGCCGACCAGTCCGTGGCGCTCGAACAATGGCTCGCCGCCATCGGCGTCGCCTACGGCGACCGCATCAGCGTCGACGATCCCGTCGCCGCCGGATCGCCGGCGCGCCGCGCCGCGGTCGCCGGCGTGGTCGCCAAGTTCGGGCTGATGGTCGATGACGCCGCGCCGGTGACCGCGGCGCTGCCAGCCGGCATGGCGCGCGTCGTCGTCACCCGCCTGAAGGTCACGCCGCCCGACTGTCCCGACTGGCGCCGCAAGTCGAACCCCGAGATCGGCGCGTCGTCGATGAGCAACTTCGGCTGCGCGACGGTCAGCAACCTGTCGCTGATGGTCGCCGATCCCAACGATCTGATCGCCGGCCAGACCTATGCCGGACCAGACGGGCACACGACGTCGAAGGCGATCAACGTCTATCGCGAGCAGAAGCCGACCGGCAGCAAGTCGCTGTCGGCCGCCGACACCGCGACGACCGGAAACTAGGAGAGGCCGAGGTGAACGCGCCCTGGAATCCCAACAAGCGATCGGGCGGGCTGGCCCTGCGCGAGCCGTTTGCCGCCTTCGTCTGCGACGACGCCACCGCCGAGACGATCCGCCCGATCGTCGCCGAGGTCGGCTGGCCCACCGACAAGATCAACAAGGGCGGCCTGCGCAACGCCGTCCAGGCGCTGTCGGTCTCGTCGAGCCCGCACGTGCTGTTCGTCGACCTCGCCGAATCGAGCGACCCGCTCAACGACATCAACGCGCTCGCCGAGGTCTGCGAGCCGGGAACGATCGTCATCGCCACCGGACAGATCAACGACGTCCGCCTGTATCGCGACCTGCTGGCGTCGGGGCTGCAGGACTATCTGCTCAAGCCGCTCGACGCCGATGCGATCCGCGACGCGCTGCTCGCGGCGCAGGCCACGCTCGCCGGCCCCCGCGCCGCGGGCACCGCCGACGTCGACAAGCCGCGACTGACGATCGCGGTGCTCGGCAGCCGCGGCGGCGTCGGTGCGTCGGCGATCGCCACCTCGCTCGCCTGGGCGCTGTCGGAACGCCAGCAACGCTCGACCGCGCTGCTCGACCTCGACGTGCATTTCGGCACCGCCGCGCTGGCCTTCGACCTCGAGCCGGGCCGCGGTCTCACCGATGCGCTCGAGAACCCCAGCCGCATCGACGGGCTGTTCATCGAGCGCGCGATGGTCCGGGTCTCCGACCGGCTGGCGATCCTGTCGGCCGAAGCGGCGATCAGCCAGCCGCTGCTCGTCGACGGCACCGCGCTGTTCCATCTCCAGGAAGAGATGAAGAACGCTTTCGAAGGCGTCGTCGTCGACCTGCCGCGCGGCCTGGCGGTCCAGCATCCGCACCTGATCGGCGAGGTACAGAATGTCGTCGTCGTCACCGAGCAGTCGCTGGCGGCGACGCGCGACACCATCCGCCTGCTGGGCTGGCTCAAGAGCCATGCGCCCAACAGCCGGGTCACCGTCGTCGCCAACAAGGTGATGGCCGCGCCGGCGCCCGAAGTGTCGCGCAAGGATTTCGAAACGTCGATCGAGCGCCGGATCGACGTCGTGGTGCCGTTCGACGCCAAGCTGGCGGTAAGCGCCGCCCGGCAGGGCAAATGTCTCGCGGCGGTGGCCAGGGGCAGCAAGCTGGCCGGCCCCTTCGACCAGCTCACGGCAATGCTGGCCGGCGGCCTCGACGTCGATCGCCCCGAGGCACGCCAGGCCCGATCGTTGATCGACAAACTCAATCTCAAGGGCCTGCTCGCCAAGAGCGGCTAGCGAGTCCGGAAAGAGCAGGCGCAGACGATGGGTGCAATCGGGTTCGGAAAGCGTAGCGGGCTCACGCCGCCGGCCACGTCGAGCTTCGGCTCGGCGAAGACCGCGCGGCGCCCGCTGGTGAACGAGCCGGTCACGCCCGAGGGCCGGTTGAGCGCCGTCGCGGCGCCCGCTGCAGCCGCGTCCGCCCCGGAGAACGCCGGCTGCGTCTGGGACATCCATGCGCTGATCTCCCCCCAGCTTCTCGACCTCTTTCCCCGCGACAAGACGCGCAGCCGGGCGCGCGGCGAGCTTGCCGCGCAGCTCGAGGAGATGGTGCTGCGCGTCGCGCGCGACCAGGGCCTCATCCTCGACGAGGTCGGGATACGCGACACGGTCACCGCGCTGCTCAACGAGCTGATCGCCGCCGTCGGTGGCCTCCAGCCCGATCCGCTCGGCGAGGCGGCGGCGCGCGTGCAGCGCAACGCGGCGCTGAGCAAGAGCAGCGTCGTCGCCGCCAAGGAGCGCGTCCACCCGCTGCTGATGGAGCGGATCGACGCCTCGGTGATGGCCGAGATGAGCCGCGGCGAGCTCGCCGAGCAGGTCTCCGAGGTGATCTCGGACATCCTCGTCGCCGAGAAGATCCACCTCAACCAGCTCGAGCAGCGCGACCTCGTCACGCTGCTGCTCAACGACATGCTCGGCCTGGGGCCGCTCGAACCGCTGCTCGGCGACGAGGCGATCACCGAGATCATGGTCAACGGCCCCAAGACGGTGTTCATCGAGCGCAAGGGCAAGATCTCGCTGTCCGACGTCACCTTTCGCGACGAGCAGCACCTGCTCAACATCGCGCAGCGCATCGTCTCGGCGGTCGGGCGGCGCGTCGACGAAAGCTCGCCGATCTGCGACGCGCGCCTGCTCGACGGCAGCCGCGTCAACGTCATCATCCCGCCGCTCGCCATCGACGGCTCGACGATCACCATCCGCAAATTCTCCAAGTCGAAGCTGACGCTCGAGAAGATGATCGAATTCGGCTCGCTCACCCCCAAGATGTGCAAGCTCTTGAACATCGCCGGGCGCTGCCGGATGAACATCATCATCTCGGGGGGCACCGGCTCGGGCAAGACGACGCTGCTCAACGCGATCAGCCGCAACATCGACCCCGACGAGCGCGTCGTGACGATCGAGGATGCCGCGGAGCTGCAGCTGCAGCAGCCGCACGTCGTCCGCCTCGAGACGCGGCCCGCCAACCTCGAGGGCAACGGCCAGGTGTCGATGCGCGACCTCGTCAAGAACGCGCTGCGCATGCGCCCCGATCGCATCATCCTCGGCGAGGTGCGCGGCCCCGAGGCGTTCGACCTCCTCGCCGCGATGAACACCGGCCATGACGGCTCGCTCGGCACGCTGCACGCCAACCGGCCGCGCGAGGCGCTGACCCGCGTCGAGAACATGATCAACATGGCGGGGCTCAACCTGCCGGCGAAGGCGATCCGCCAGCAGATTTCCGACGCCGTCAACATGATCATCCAGATCAGCCGGATGCGCGACGGCAAGCGGCGCATCACCTACATCTCCGAGATCGTCGGCATGGAGGGTGACGTCATCACCATGCAGGACCTCTACACCTACCGCTACGACGGCGAGGACGAGAACGGCAACCTGCGCGGCGAGCATGTCTCGTCGGGGCTGCGCCCCGCCTTCTACGAACGCGCCGAATATTATGGCCTCGGCCGCGCGCTGATGGATTGCATGTGACCGACGCGAGCTTCCTCCTGCTGTTCGTCGGCCTGGCGCTGACGATGGGCCTCGGCGTGTTCGCCTTCGCGGGCGACGGCAGCGCCAAGAAGGCGGCGCGGCGGCTCGAGGCGGTGCGCGAGCGGCATTCGGGCTCGCGCGAGCTGCTGGCGCGCGCGCAGATGAAGCGGCTGATCGCCCAGCGCGACACCCGGCTCGACAATATGGTGACGCAGTTCATCCCCCGCCCCGCCGAGCTGCGGGCGCGGCTCGAGCGCACCGGCAAGCCCTGGACGCTCGGCCATTATGCGCTGGCCTGCGGCGGGCTGTTCGCCGGCGCCGCGCTGCTGCTCATCGGCGCCGGCGCCCCGCCGCTGCTCGCGCTGCTGGTCGGCAGCTTCCTCGGCCTCGGCGTGCCGCATCTGGTCGTCGGCCTCCTCATCAAGCGACGCGTCGCCGCCTTCACCACGCGTTTTCCCGACGCGATCGACCTGCTGGTGCGCGGCCTGCGCTCGGGCCTGCCGGTCTCCGAATCGCTCAGCGTCGTCGGCAGGGAGCTTCCCGACCCGGTCGGCAGCGAGTTCCGCACCGTCGCCGACAAGATCCGCATCGGCCGGACGATGGAGGCGGCGCTCCACGAGATGGCGGCGCGGATGAACACGCCCGAATTCCAGTTCTTCGTCATCACGCTGTCGATCCAGCGCGAGACCGGCGGCAATCTCGCCGAAACGCTCAGCAACCTCGGCGAGGTGCTGCGCAAGCGGGCGCAGATGAAGCTCAAGATCAACGCCATGTCCTCCGAATCGAAGGCTTCGGCCTACATCGTCGGCTGCCTGCCTTTCGCGGTTTTCGGGCTCGTGTGGATGGCCAACGCCGAGTATCTGATGCCGTTCTTCGAGGACCGGCGGCTGATGATCGCCGGGGCCGGCGGCTTTATCTGGATGTCGATCGGCGCGGCGATCATGGCCAAGATGGTCAGGTTCGAGATCTGATGGACGCCAGCGAACCGATGACGATCCTCGGCCTGTCGCCGATCGATCTGGCGACGCTGCTCGCCGCGCTGGCGACGGTTGCGGTGATGGTCGCGGTCTGGGCGGCGACGACGGTGCGCGACCCGATGCGCGGCCGCGTCCGGGCGCTGCAGGAGCGGCGCGAGCAGCTGAAGGCCGGCATCAGCAGCTCGCGCAAGCGCGGCAGCGTCGTCGCCAAGGCCGAAGCCACCGACGCGATGCGGCACATCCTGAAGAAGCTGGCGGTGCTGCAGGACGAGCAGACGCAGGTCGCCGCCGCCCGGCTGGCGCAGGCGGGCATCCGCTCGAAGGACGCGATCGTCGCGCTGCTGTTCGCGCGGCTGGTGATGCCGCTGTTTCTCGGCGGCGGCATGCTGCTCGCGGTCTATGTCTTCCACCTGTTCGACGACTATTCGAACTTCAGCCAGATGCTGATCGCCGGCGGCTCGCTGTTCGGCTCGTACAAGGCCCCCGACCTGTTCGTGCAGAACCTGATCTCGAAGCGGTCGGAAGCGATCCGCAAGGGCCTGCCCGATGCGCTCGATCTGCTGGTGATCTGCGCCGAGGCCGGCCTCACCGTCGATGCCGCCTTCAGCCGCGTCGCGCGCGAACTTGGCGCCGGCTATCCCGAGCTCGGCGACGAATTCGCGCTGACCTCGATCGAGCTCGGCTTCCTGACCGACCGCCGCCAGGCGTTCGACAATCTGTCGAGCCGCGTCGCGCTGGAGAGCATCCGCGGCGTCGTCACGACGATGGTGCAGACCGAGAAATACGGCACGCCGCTCGCCAGCGCGCTGCGCGTGCTGTCGGCGGAATTCCGAAACGAGCGGATGATGCGCGCCGAAGAGAAGGCGGCGCGGCTGCCGGCGATCATGACGATCCCGCTGATCCTGTTCATCCTGCCGGTGCTGTTCGTCGTTATCCTCGGCCCGGCCGCCTGCTCGATCTCGGATTCGCTGTAGGCGTCAGCCCGGCTTGCCGACGACGCTGAAGCGCTTGAGCTGGTTCTTCGGCTCGGCCCATTCGGGCTTGAGCGCCGCGGCCTGGCGATAGTCGTCATAGGCGGCGCGCGTGCGCCCGAGCGCCTCGTTGGCGATGCCGCGCGTGTAATAGGCGATCTCGGGCCGGACCGGGTTGAGGTCGAGCCCCTGGCTGATCAGGTTGACCGCCTCCGACTCGCGGCCGCCGGCGTGCACCAGCGCGATGCCCTTGTTCACATAGGCCTCGGCGAGGTCCGACTTGAGCCTGATCGCCCGTTCATAGTCGACGATCGCCTCGGGAATGCGGCGCTGGCGCATGCTGAGGATGCCGCGGTTCACGAAGGTGGCGGCGCGATCGCGCACGTTGAGCGCCTGCTCCGACAGCGCGCGGTCGCAGCTTTCGAAGCCTTCCTGGGTGGCGCGCCCCGATTCGGCGGCCTCGTAGCAGATGCGGGCGAGCCCCGATCCGATGACGGTGACCGCCGATCGGGCGTCGGTCGGAACGAGGGTCGCGCCGAGAATGACGGCGCCGGCCAGCAACAGCTTGTACGCGGGCATGGCAGTCTCCTTCCCCAAGGAGACGCGATCATATCATCTTTCGCCCCCGACCGGGAGCAAGACCCTAGGCGATGATGTCGGGGAGCAGCTGGTCGTGGAGCTGGCGGATATCGTCCTTGAGCTTCAGCTTGCGCTTCTTCAGCCGGGCAAGCTGGATCTGGTCGTGCCCCGGCAAGCCGCGCAGCGCCTCGATCGCCGTGTCGAGGTCGCGATGCTCCTCGGTCAACGCCTCGAGGCGGGTCTGCAGTTCCTTTTCGTCCACGGCCAGCAACTCACGGTTCGAGCGACTCAGGTGTCGCGCCGAGTCGTAGCACAGCCGCCGGGCGAGGTAAGTGCGTTGCGTGCGACGAGCCGCGCCGCGGCGCCGCCGCCGTCTACCTGTTGAGGCCAGCTCGGATCGGCAACGCTATGTCTTGTGACGCAACATTTCCGTCGCAAATTTGCTGACGGCGGAGCGGCGCTGTGATCTACTCCGTGGTGCCGATTGCCGAGGGCCGCGTCCCTGCGCCACAGCCGGGACCGCACCGCCTAAGGCGACCGACCTTTTAACTGAGGAAGGATCCGGATCTATGGCCAGCGCACATCTCGATACTCTCGCGAGCAAGCACGCACGGCTTGAAAGCGTGATCTTCGATGAAATGCAGCGACCGAAACCCGATACGATACGCATCGCCCAGTGGAAGAAGGAAAAGCTGCGGCTGAAGGAGCTCATCGCGCACGAAACCGCGCACTGACGCCGCGTTCCGAACAGAAGAAGGGCCGGGAGGATCACCTCCCGGCCCTTTTCATTGGATAGCGACGCCGATCAGAAGCGGAACGAGAAGCCCGCCAGCACCTGCTGCGGATTGTAGCTGCCGTCGAAATCCTTGTAGCGGTACTCGACCCGCGCCGAGGTGTTCGGGCTCAGCGCATATTCGACGCCGCCGCCATACACGGCGCCGTCGGTCCACTCGTTGTCGCTGAACGAATTGGCCGGCGTCGTGCTGTCGGTGATCGCCACGTTGATGCGCTCCGCGCCGTAGCCGACGCGGCCGTAGACGAGCGCGCGGTCACCCGCGAGGAAACCGGCGCGGCCTGAGAACATGTAGTTCCAGTCGGGATCGACCGACGCGGTGAGCCCCGGTGCCAGCGTCTGGCTGAGCTTGCGGCCGCCGCCGCCGACCTCGGCCTCGCCGCCGAACACCAGGCTGGTGCCGAGCGGGGCATCGAAGCCGAGATAGGCGCCATAATCGAGGCTGCTGCGATCGCGGTCGAAGGCCGGGACGCCGGGGATGCCGAAATCCTCGTTGATCGAACGGCTGCCCCAGCCGAGCTGCCCGCCGATATAGGGCCCCGTGAAGCTGTCGCCGATCGACTGGGCCTGGCCCGTCACCGGAAGCATGACCAACGCCGCTGCGACAAAATACTTAGCGTTCATTCCCAACTCCTTTACTCTCGGACGAACGAGCACAAGACGCTGTGCGCCATCGAATGTTCCTGAAGATCATTCGGCCACCGAGCGCGTGGTGCACGAAAGTCACAAAGCAGGATGAAGATCCTGTCTTCCATCCATAAAGGTGGTTTCGCTCGCGCAACGTGAACCGTAACTTAATGCCGGTTCGCCGAAGAGGCAGGAGTACTTCGGAGAATATTAATCCACCGTTCATGATATTATAAAAAATGGGCCCGCATCGAAGATGCGAGCCCCGTCAACGCGGTCGACGCACGCGCTACTCGTCGCGGGTGACCTTTTCCAGCCGTTCGTGTTTTTCCTGCGCTTCCAGCGTCATCGTCGCGATCGGTCGCGCCTCGAGCCGCTGCAGCGAGATGGGCTCGCCGGTCACCTCGCAATAGCCATATTCGCCCTCTTCGATCCGGCGCAGCGCGGCGTCGATCTTGGAGATCAGCTTGCGCTGCCGATCGCGCGTGCGCAGCTCGATCGACCAGTCGGTCTCGCTCGACGCGCGGTCGGTGACGTCGGGCTCGCGCAGCGACTCGCTCTGCAGCGTCTGCAGCGTCTCGCGCGCCTCGCGAAGGATGTCGTCCTTCCATTCGAGCAGCTTGCCGCGAAAATAGGCCTGCTGCCGCTCGTTCATGAACTCTTCGTCGGCACTCGGGCGATAACCGGCCGGCAACTCGACTCCCGTGACGACCGCGGTATCGAACTCGTCGCTTTCGACGACCGCCGAACTCCCCACGACTTCCATGCGTGTACTCCCTGCCACGACATGCCGTCCTTGCGCGACGCCAAAGCCCCGCGCGCAGGACGGCCTCCCCGCCGCGGCCTATACATTTTGCAGGCAGACCGAACAAGCGGAAGTAAACGCTGCGTCAACCCGGCTGAGCGGGCGCTGAACGGCTCGGCAAAAAGCCGCCGCCACGCTCTCCGCATGGCGGCGGCTTTCGCCCGAAAAAAGCCTCGGGGGCGGGCCTCAGGCGGAGCCCTTGGTCTCGCTGGCCGCGATCAGCTTCTCGATCTCGTCGGTCGGGCGGTTGGCATAGTCCTTGGCGATCTCGCCGATCAGCCGCGCTTCGACCTCCTTGTGATAATGTTTGCGCAGTTCGCCGAGCGCCTTGGGCGGCGCGACGACGATGAGCTTGGAGAATTCGTTGCCGAGCGCCCGTCGATTGAGCATCTCGGCCGCATCCGCCGCGAAGCGATCTTCCGCCTGCTGGTGGAAATCGGTCTGCTCATAGCCCGAAACGCCGCCGGCGCCGGCGGCCTGCTGCTGCCGCCCGGGGGCGTCGGTGCCGAGTTCGCTGGTCGCGGGGACGATCTGCTCGTCGTGCGTGACGATCTCGAGCTTGGGATATTGTTCATCGCCCTCGTTCCGGAACAGCAGCATCTTGCGGCCATCGGCGACCATCACCATCGCTTCGCGCGGAATCTGCATCTTCTACCTCCATCGATCGCCTGCGGACGCTCCATGAACGCCCCCGGACGGCAGGCGGTTGCGACTTGGCAAAAACGGCCCGGCCCGTCATAGCGTCGGCTCATGCACGACATTCGCTATATCCGCGCCGAGCCGAAGGCGTTCGATGCCGCATTGGCGCGTCGCGGCGTCGAGCCGGCGGCCGAGCGCATCCTCGCCTATGATAGCGGCCTGCGCAGCATTCTGACCGAGCTCCAGGCCGGCCAGGCGCGGCGCAACGAGGCGTCGAAGGCGATCGGCGCCGCCAAGGCGGCGAAGGACGAGGCGACCGCCCAGGCGCTGATGGCGGAGGTCGCGGCGCTCAAGCAACGCCTCCCCGAGCTCGAGATGGGCGAGCGCACGTTGACCGAAACGCTGCAGGCCGAACTGGCGGCGCTGCCCAATCTCCCGGCGGACGACGTTCCCGAAGGCAGCGACGAGAGCGGCAATGTCGTCGTTCACGAGCGCGGCGAGCGCCGCAGCCTCGATTTCGCCCCGCGCGAGCATGACTCGCTCGGCGAGGCGCTCGGGCTCGACTTCGACGCCGCCGCGGCGATCTCGGGCAGCCGCTTCGCGGTGCTCCGCGGCCAGATGGCGCGCCTCCACCGGGCGCTCGGCCAGTTCATGCTCGACCTGCAGACGCGCGAGCATGGCTATACCGAGGTGATCCCGCCGCTGCTGGTCCGCGACGAGGCGGTGTTCGGCACCGGCCAGCTTCCCAAGTTCGCCGACGATCTGTTCCGCACCACCGACGGGCGCTGGCTGATCCCGACCGCCGAGGTGTCGCTGACCAACCTGGTGCGCGAGCGCATCCTGTCGGGCGACGAACTGCCGCTGCGCTTCACCGCGCTGACGCCATGCTTCCGCTCGGAAGCCGGCGCCGCCGGGCGCGACACGCGCGGCATGATCCGTCAGCACCAGTTCGAGAAGGTCGAGCTGGTGTCGATCACGACGCCCGAGCAGTCGGACGCGGAGCATGAGCGGATGACCGCCTGCGCCGAAGCGGTGCTCGACCGGCTCGGCCTCGCCTATCGCCGGATGCTGCTGTGCACCGGCGACATGGGTTTCACGGCGCGCAAAACCTACGACCTCGAGGTGTGGCTGCCGGGTGCCGGCCAGTATCGCGAGATCAGCTCCTGCTCGAACTGCGGCGACTTCCAGGGCCGCCGCATGAACGCGCGCTTCAAGCGCGAGGGCGACAAGGGCACGACCTTCGTCCACACGCTCAACGGCTCCGGCCTTGCCGTCGGCCGCACGCTCGTCGCGGTGCTCGAAACCTATCAGCAGGCCGACGGCTCGGTGGCGATTCCCGACGTGCTGCATCCTTATATGGGCGGATTGAACCGGCTGGAGCCGGCGGCGTGAGGATCCTCGTCACCAACGACGACGGCGTCCATGCGCCGGGCATCGAGGTGCTCGAGGCGATCGCGCGCGAGCTGTCCGACGACGTGTGGATCGTCGGCCCGGCCGAGGAGCAGTCGGGCGCCGGCCATTCGCTGACGCTCGCCGACCCGGTGCGCATCCGCCAGCTGTCCGAGCGCCGCTACGCGGTGCGCGGCACGCCGACCGACAGCGTCATGCTCGGCATCGGCGTCGTGATGAAGGATCTGCGTCCCGACCTGGTGCTCTCGGGCGTCAACCGCGGCGCCAACCTCGCCGAGGACGTCACCTATTCGGGTACGGTATCGGCGGCGATGGAGGGCACGCTCGCCGGCGTCCGCTCGGTGGCGCTCAGCCAGACCTTCGGCGATCCGAACGGCGAGTTCGAGCCCTTCGCCTGCGCGCGCGCCTGGGGCGCGAGCGTGGTGCGCGCGCTGCTCAAGGTCGACTGGGCGAAGGGGGTGCTGATGAACGTCAACTTCCCGCCGATCGGGCCGAGCGCGGTACGCGGTATTCGCGTCACCGAACAGGGTTTTCACGACTATGGCCGGTTGATCATCGACGAGCGGCAGGACATGCGCGGCACGCCCTATTATTGGTTCGGCCTCGGCCCCGACGCGACGCAGCCCGGCCATGAGACCGATCTCAAGGCGATCCGCGAGGGCTTCATCTCGGTGACGCCGCTGCATCTCGACCTTACCCACTACCCGACGATCGCGGCATTGCGCGACGCGCTCGGCGATTTCGCCGCACCGGGGGCGGCGGGCTGACAGGATGGCCGGGGACATCCTCCCCCGCGACCGTCGTTCCGGCGAAAGCCGGAACCCAGGAGCACGGAATTTCTGGCTTCCGGCTTTCGCCGGAACGACGATGCTGTGTCTGGGCCTGTCGGCCTGCGGCCGCCCCCAGGCGCCCCCCGCGACCCGGCCCGCACCCGCCCCCGTCGTCCAGAAGCCGGCGCCCAAGCCGGCCTGGGTGGCGCGCGCGGTGGTCGCCGACGGGCCCGAGATCGCGCCCGGCACCGTCACCGTCGCCCGCGGCGACAGCCTGAGCCGCATCGCCCAGCGCACCGGCACGAGCGTCGGCGCGCTCGCCGCCGAGAACAGGCTGGCGCCGCCCTATGTGCTTCAGCCCGGGCAGCAGCTTCGCATCCCCGGCGGACGCTACCACCGCGTCAAGCCGGGCGAGACCGGCATCGCCATCGCGCAGGCCTATGGCGTGCGCTGGTCGACCGTCGCCACCGCCAACCAGCTGTCACCGCCCTACCTGCTCGAGGTCGGCGACGTGCTGCGCCTGCCGACGCGCCAGGTCGTCGCCGCGATGTCGCTCGCCGAGCGCGCGCGCGCCTACACGCTCGATATCGACGACCTGATCACCGGTTCCGAACCGGCGGCGCCGGTCCGGTCGGCGGCGGCCCCCCGCCCCGCGCCCGCCGCGGCGCCCAGGCCCGTGGCCGAGCCGGCGACCTTCGCCGGGCGGTTCGTCTGGCCGCTCGAAGGCCGGATCCTGTCGCGTTTCGGCCCGAAGCCGGCCGGCCGCTACAACGACGGCATCAACATCGCGACGCCCGCCGGGACGCCGGTCAAGGCCGCCGCCGACGGCATCGTCGCCTATGCGGGCGACGGCATCGCCGGGTTCGGCGGGCTGGTGCTGCTCAAGCATGGCGACGGCTGGGTGACCGCCTATGCGCATGCCGAGGAGTTGCTGGTGGCGCGCGGCGACACGGTGAAGCGGGGCGACATCGTGGCGCGGGCCGGCGCGACCGGGTCGGTTGACGAACCGCAACTGCATTTCGAAATAAGGCGCGGCCGAACCCCGGTCGATCCGCTAAAGCATCTGCCGGCGCGCGGCAGCAGCGCGCTGAACTGAGGTCCATGGCCACAAGATTACCCGAACCGCCGAAGGTCGGCATGGTGTCGCTCGGCTGCCCCAAGGCGCTGGTCGACAGCGAACGCATCCTGACCAAGCTCAGGAGCGACGGCTACGCCATGTCCGCCGACTATGCCGGCGCCGACGTCGTCCTCGTCAACACCTGCGGTTTCCTCGACAGCGCCAAGGAGGAAAGCCTCGCCGCGATCGGCGAGGCGATCGCCGAGAATGGCCGCGTCATCGTCACCGGCTGCATGGGCAACGAGGCCGACGTCATCCGCGCGCGCTTCCCGCAGGTGCTCGCGGTCACCGGCGCCGCGCAATATGAGCAGGTGGTGAGCGCCGTCCATGCCGCGGCGCCGCCGGTGCCGTCGCCGTTCGTCGACCTGGTCCCCGAGGCGGGCCTCAAGCTGACGCCGCGCCACTACAGCTATCTGAAGATTTCGGAGGGCTGCAACCACCGCTGCAAATTCTGCATCATCCCGTCGATCCGCGGCGATCTCGTCAGCCGCCCGGCCAACGCGGTGGTGCGCGAGGCCGAGAAGCTGGTTGCGGCGGGCACGCGCGAGCTGCTGGTGATCAGCCAGGACACCTCGGCCTATGGCGTCGATATCCGCCATGCGACCTCGACGCTGGCCGGCCGCGAGATCCGCGCGCATGTCACCGATCTGGCGCGCGCGCTCGGGCAGACCGGCGCCTGGGTGCGGCTGCACTATGTCTATCCCTACCCGCACGTCGACGAGCTGATCCCGCTGATGGCGGAGGGCCTGATCCTCCCCTACCTCGACATTCCCTTCCAGCATGCCTCGCCGAGCGTGCTGCGCGCGATGCGCCGCCCGGCGAACGAGGCGAAGGTGCTCGAGCGCATCCGGCGCTGGCGCGACATCTGCCCCGATATCGCGCTGCGATCGACCTTCATCGTCGGCTTCCCCGGCGAGACCGAGGACGATGTCGCCTATCTGCTCGACTGGCTCGAGGAAGCGCAGCTCGATCGCGTCGGCTGCTTCAAATATGAGGCGGTCGAGGGCGCCGCGGCGAACGCGCTCCCCGGCGCGGTGCCCGAGGAGGTCAAGCAAGCGCGCTGGGAGCGTTTCATGGCGACGCAGGCGCGGATCTCGGCCGCGAAGCTGCAGGCGAAGATCGGCCGCAGGCTCGACGTCATCATCGACGAGGCCGACGACGACGGCGGCGCCACCGGGCGGTCGAAGGCCGATGCGCCCGAGATCGACGGCCAGGTCCATCTGCGCGATGCGACCGGGCTGGCGCCGGGCGACATCGTCGCGGTCGAGATCGAGGATGCCGACGACTACGACCTGTTCGGCGTACCCGTTGGAGCGGCACGATGACCGACTTTGCCGCGCTGCTGCAGCCCGACCGCCAGCAGGACGCGCGGACGCTGCACGTCGTCGATGCCAAGGGGCTGGAGGCGTGGCTCGCCGGCCAGCCGGCGCGCGGCCGCGCGATGGCGCAGGCGGCACGCTTCAAGGCCAAGGCGGGCGAGTTCGCGCTGCTGCCCGGCGACGGGGCGGACGACTGGACGGCGGTCGTCGGGGTCAAGGACGCCGCGGCGCTCGGCCCGTGGGATCTGGCGGCGACGGTGGCGCGGCTGCCGGCGGGAAGCTACCGCCTCGCGCAAGGCAAGGCCGGCGCCGCTGCGCTCGGCTGGCTGCTCGCCCATTATAAATTCGACCGCTACCGCTCCGACAAGGAGCCGGTGGACGCCCGCGTGCTGCTGTCGAGCGATCCGGCGTCGATCGAAGCGACGGTACGGCTGGCGCAGGCGACCGCGATGGTGCGCGACCTCGTCAACACGCCCGCCGAAGATCTCGGCCCCGCCGATCTCGCCGCGGTCAGCGAAGCGCAGGCCGCCGAGTTCGGCGCGAGGATCAGCATCGTGCAGGGCGAGGCGCTCAAGGAGGGCTATCCCGCCGTCCACGCGGTCGGCCGCGCGGCCGACAAGGCGCCGCGCCTCATCGACATGGCGTGGGGCGACCCGGCGCATCCCAGGCTGACGATCGTCGGCAAGGGCGTCTGCTTCGATTCGGGCGGGCTCGACATCAAGCCCGCGTCGGGCATGGCGACGATGAAGAAGGACATGGGCGGCGCGGCGCATGCGCTGGCGCTCGCCCGTCTCGTCATGCAGGCCAAGCTGCCGGTGCGGCTGCGGCTGCTGATACCCGCGGTCGAGAATGCCATTGCCGGCAACGCCTTCCGCCCCGGCGACGTGCTGCGCACGCGCAAGGGCGTGTCGGTCGAGATCGGCAATACCGATGCCGAGGGCCGGCTGATCCTGTGCGACGCGCTCGCGGCGGCGCAGGAGGATGGGCCCGACCTCATCCTCGACTTCGCGACGCTGACGGGGGCGGCGCGCGTCGCGCTCGGCCCCGAGCTGCCGGCGCTGTTCGCCAGCGACGATGCCGTGGCCGACGCGCTGCTCGCCGCGGGACGCGAGGCCGGCGATCCGATGTGGCGGCTGCCGCTGTGGGAGCCCTATCGCGACATGCTCAAGTCCGAGGTCGCCGACGTCAACAATGCCGGCGACGGCGGCTTCGCCGGCGCGATCACCGCCGCGCTGTTCCTCGCCAAGTTCGTCGACGCCCGGACTCCCTGGGCGCACATCGACCTGTTCGCCTGGCAGCCGTCCGCCAAGCCCGGCCGCCCGAAGGGCGGCGAAGCGATGACGCTGCGCGCCGTCTGGCGCTTCCTCGAGGCACGCTACCGCGCCTGACACGCCGCTTCGCCGATTTTTGAAGCTATTTCGCAACGGAAACGCTGCTGGTCCGTTACCCTTGGACTGTTGAGTAAGCGTAACGCACCCGGAGTTCGGGAAGTTCGCAGGCGTTGAGGATGCGTATTATGGTTTCAGAAGCACAGCGGGGCGGCGGCGCGCTAGCGCCGCTCGCTGACTGGATGGAAACGCTGATCGGCTATGTCCAGTCGGCGCGACCCGACCTTACCAACCGGCAGATGGCACTGCTGATGCTGGTCTATCTGAGCGACGGCCCGCATACCGTGCGGGGGCTGGCAGCGAAGCTGCGCGTCTCGAAGCCCGTCGTCACGCGTGCCTTGAATACGCTGGGTGCGCTCGGCTACCTTCGCCGCCAGAAGGATGAAAGCGACCTGCGCAACATCTTCGTCGAACGGACCCAGACGGGCCATCAGTTCCTCGAGGAGTTCGCCGGCCTTATCGAGCGGGCGGACAAGAATGGCGCCAATCGGCAGCGCAGCAAGCAGGGCGAGGCGCGCACCACGCATTGACGTGGTGCGACTCTCGGGGCCGTCCCCGATACTAGATCATCGCGTGCATGCGTTCCGCCGCGATCTGGCGGACGTGTCGCTCGCCGGCGACTATGCCGCCGCTTGCTATGCGCGTCCCGCAGCGATGAGCTGCACGGCCGCGCGCACCATGGTGCGCGCGGCGCCGCGCGCCGACTCCGGCGCCGGCAGCGAGCTGCTGCAGGGCGAGCCGTTCCTCGCGGTGGAAATCGGCGGCGACTGGGCCTGGGGCTATTGCGGCGTCGACCGCTACGTCGGCTACGTGCCGGCGACGGCGATCGGCCCGGCGATCACCCCGACCCACCGCATATCCGCTGCCAGCGCACTGGTCTTTTCCGCAGCCGACGTGCGATCGGCGCATGTCGGCGAACTGCCGCTCGGCGCGCTGGTCGCCTCGCGCGGTCGTGACGGCGCCTTCCATCTTACCGACCGCGGCATGATCCACGACCGCCACCTCGCGCCCGTCGGCGCGGGCTTCGACGACCCGGTCGAGATCGCCGAGCGCTTCCTCGGCGCGCCCTATCTGTGGGGCGGCCGCACGCGCTGGGGAATCGACTGCTCGGGGCTCGTGCAGGTCGCGCTGGGGGCCGCCGGCATCGCCGTGCCGCGCGACAGCGACATGCAGTTCGAGGCGATCGGCGCGCCGGTCGCGACGCCACGGCGCGGCGACCTCGCCTTCTTCCCGGGGCATGTCGGCATCATGATCGACGACCGCCGGCTGCTGCACGCCAACGCCTACTGGATGACGACGGTGATCGAGCCGCTGGCGACGGTCATCGAGCGGTCGGCGGGCGATGGCCGGCCACTGACCGCGTTCAAGCGCCCGTCGGGCGGC